>Ga0316231_1000097_pt1 | contig 141762 bp, 122 predicted proteins | sample TBH18027metaG_FD_206002 | JGI IMG/M metagenome (GOLD analysis project Ga0316231, IMG submission 206002) | Freshwater microbial communities from Trout Bog Lake, Wisconsin, USA - TBH18027 | ecosystem: Environmental > Aquatic > Freshwater > Lake > Hypolimnion/Profundal zone | place: USA... | reverse complement strand
CGTTCACCCCAGCCAGCAAGCTGGCCGGGGACCCCGATTCTGCGCCAGAATGACGAGCAAAACAGAAACCCCACCTTTCGCATATGACAGAGGCGCAAAAGGATGGGGCACTCGATTTGTGGAGTCATTTTAGACTTGTAGTTTGCCGGCGCCGTCTCAGTGTGCGACAAGCTTGTCCGAATCCACCATTCGCGGTTGCACCACGATGCCGTCGAACAAGGTTGCCGCCACCAGGTAATCGCCTACCGGGCGAATGAAACGAAGGTTCCAACCCGTGTCCCACCAGGACACCTTCATGGAGGGAAGCGCCACCGCGAAGGCCATTGTCTCCGGTCCTTCCGTGGTTATCAGGACACGATTGGCTGCCGCATCGTAGAAGATGTTATTCACATTGCGCGCAAAGAGGCCCTTCAGGGTCTGCCAACTGACACCGCGGTTGGTTGAATAGTAGACGCTGTCGCGATCGCCGATCCACAGCGTCCCATCGCCATCGATGGCCAGCGCCGAGAGTTGCCGGCCGTTGGTAGGGAGAGTCAATTCGTGCCATGTTTTACCAGCATCCACCGACAACTGCAGCGCATGCAGGCTGGCCGCCGCTACGATCGAATTCGATGTAGCCACGAATCTCCATTCGTCCACAGGAATTGAGGCAACGGATGTCCACGTTGTGCCACTGGCAAGACTGCTCAATACTCCCTTCGAGGTTGCTGCAAACATGGTGTCCCCAGTAACGACAAATCCAAAGACGCTTGCATCCAGGCCCTTGCCGGCAACCGCAGTATGCGCCAGCGCCGGAGCTTGCTTCTTTACAGCCTGCCGCTGGCGGGCCGTCCTACCTGCCGCAGGCGCTGCTCTGGGATTGCTGGACGCAGCAATCTTCGTGTCGTCCCCTACCCGCTGCCACACAGCGCCCACCAGTCGGTATATGCCATGCTCTGTACCCGCCAGCATAGAACCGTCGGGGGCCTGGCCAAGGCTAAACACATCATGTCCTTCTAAACCGCCGCTCAATTGCAACCAACTCAGCCCACCTGTATGGCTAACAAATACGCCGCCCGATTCCTTATCGTTCACCACGCCGACATAGATGGTCGCGGGGTGCAGCACATCCGCGCTGTAGGCCGTAATCTGGCGTGCTGAGAATCCGCTGTTCGATGGCAGAAAGCTGGTGCCTCCATCGTCGCTGATCAACACGCCCTGGCGATCCGTAGCGAGAAGTACGTTATGCGGGTCCGTGGGATCGACATGCACATCGTTCACAATCACGTCGGAGCCGGTGGTCTCGGTCCATAGCTTTCCAGCATCGTCGGTACGATACAACCCCTCGGTAGTGCCCGCATAGACGGTGTCCAGGTGACCCGGATCCTGCCTGAGCACGCGCGTTCTGCGTGCCGCCGAGGGAATGCCCTGCGATTTATTGATGCCCACCCCGCCGCTAAATTTTGTTCCTCCGTCCACACTTTTGTAGATTCCCGAGCAGGCGCTCAGATAGACAACGGATGTCTGCTTGGGATCGACCAGAATGGAGAAGACATCTGAGTCCTCGATGATTCCATCTTTGATACTGGTCCAGGTGGTGCCGCCATCGGTGGTCTTCCACGGTAGATGCCAGGTGCCTGCGTAAATAATGTCGGGGTCTGTGGGATCGATCGCAATCGACTCAACCTCGTGTATCTCCTTGTTGTCCTGGGGGCTGATCCTCAGCCAGTGAGCGCCACCGTCCTGCGAACGGAAGACGCCTTCCAGCGTTCCCGCGACCGTGATCTTAGGATCCGATGGCGCTATGGCCAGCGCGCGCACCGATTGGCCTCGCATATCCGTCTGGCTAATCCACGTTTCCCCGCCGTCACGGCTGATAAAGATTCCACCGTCGGGATGCTGGAGGTCTGCCACCACCCAGGCTCCCGCCACAACATGCTTCGGGTCAGACGGATCCACCAGAATATGATCCAGCACAAGATCGTCGCGTTTGCCAACCAGAGCAAGTCGTGCCCACTTCCTGCCACCGTCCTGCGATTGATAGATCCATCCATTGGCCGTACCTAGATATAGGTGCAGGTGGTTCGTTGGATCGGACGCAAAAGTACGAGCATCACCGCCGTAGGGGCCCTCCGGAAACCAACTGGCCGCATGAATCGGGGTGCTGAATAGACCCAGAATCAGAACCATCCAAACTATATGAATCTGGCGATATCTATTGTTCAACGCGCTCGTCCCATCCCGTCAGTATCTATATAGGATACATATTCCTGGATGGATGTTTCCTGAATCACGCAACACAAAGGCTGACTGGGAACCAACCCAGTCAGCCCGATGTGTTTCCACTCATTCTTTTTACATGTGGCCAAAGTGAACCACGAGGCCAGTACTCAGTTCAATAGCATTCAGGTTTGTTGTTCCACCCAACGTCACAGGCGCAGATGTTGGCAGCCCTGCGTAGGTACCGAAGTTGACATGGCTGTAGCGATAGTCGACTTCAAACAAACGAAGGCTCAGGCGGTTGTAGAACGGCAGGGCAATATCCATGCCGCCGCCGGCCGTAAGTCCAAATCCCCATTTGGCAGGCTCGTACTCTGCAGTGGCCGCGGGATATGTGCTGTTGGGGCCTGTCAACTGCTCGGCACCAAACAACCCATGGGCAAAGAACGTGATGTTGTTCATGGGGGACAGGCGGTAGATTGGCCCTCCTGAGATGCCTACAGCACCATCGCTGGGTGAGGCATGGTTGACCACATTATTCGTATACACCGCTTCAAAACCCAGGTGCTGATTCAAACTATGTTTATTGAAGTAATAGGCGAAGCTGCCGATGGCGCCCTGACTGATGGAGGTGTATGGAATCCCCGCAGGCTGGAGTGTCCCGTGTGCATTAAAGTACGTAGCGCCCAGAAATATATCCGCGCGAGACGGGTTTGATCCCGATCCGGAAGCGGCTGCAGCGGGTTTCTGCGCACTCAGGCTTACTGCAACAAGGCTGACTGCACATGCAGCCATCAAATTCCGGCCAAGACTGCGAAACGGGTGATATAGCATTCTGCTTCCTCCACTAAGATCCCTTGCTAGAGCGAACTGAGTTCGTTCATTTTATTGTTGCTGTAACATGGTCAACTAAAGTTACCCCGTACTTACCCACCATGTCTATAGAAATTTACAGTCTAGTTCTTCGATTAGAACGGTTTATCTCCTGTACTTTGAATACCCCGCCAGATATTGAACTTGACTGACCGGCCAGCACAATGGCTGACTGGAATCAACCCAGTCAGCCAAGTGGATTTCTACAGTTTGCTTTGATTTACGACTACTTTGTGGCGGCCTCCGGCTTTGCCTTCACCTTCTTGGCCATCTTCTTTACCGGTGCTATGCGAGGCACAGCCTTCACTGCACTCTCGTCAACCGTGGGGTTGCTAGCCACGGGGTTTGCTGCGCCAGTTGGAATCAGCGTAGTGGTGACCGTTTTGCCATTATCGGTCCCGCTATAGACCATGATGCGCGATGCATCGAGGCCCTTGTCTGTCACCAGGTAGTCCTTGGTATTGACGGCTCGCTGAGCAGCATCGCTCGGAGTCACTACTGGATGCTTCTTCTTGGCTTGCTTGGCTGCTTCCTTGGCTTCTGCGGCTATCTCTGTGGTGTCCTCGTTGCCCACCAAGGCCAGTTTGGCATCGGAGGATCGTTGCAGGCTGAGGGCGACATCATCCAGGCAGGCCTTGGCTTCGTTGTCCACGCGCGTCGGGCGTTTGGCATCTCGCTCGAAGCTCACAGGGCACAGGCTGGAGGCCTGCGGGGCTGGCGGTGGCGGCGGTGGCGGAGGTGCAATCACATTGACGCTGGTCGTCGCAGAGACTTGGTGTCCCTTGTCGTCCGATACGCCGCAGGTCACACGAATCGTACCTGGCGCTGCTCCTGCTGTCGACAGAGTAGCTGTCGCTGTGGAACTGCTAATGGAGCCGGCGGATGCGTTGTAACGATAGGTAAGTGGACGGTTCTGCGGGCTGGCCGCACTGGACGTAATTGTCGCACTGCCACCTGGATTGACCGAGGTAGGATTCGCCGAGCAACTGATGGTCGGCGGATCGTATGCCCGCACTGTGAAGGTGGTGGAGCAGTCCGCAATCTGACCGGGCTTCGGCTTTTCTCCCTGCGAGACATGGCCCTTGACCGTGTATGTTCCCGGAACCGCAGACGCGGTGTTAACATTTGCGACGTTCGAGGTACCGGTGATGGTGCCGCCATCCGACGTCCAGGTGTAGCTGACAACTTTCTTGGGGTTCGGATTCAGGTTCATCGCCGTACCGGTTACCGTGATCGGGTCACCGGGGAAGACCAGGGTAGGAGATGCCGAACAAGAATAAGTAACAGGCGGGGGCGGCGTGAGGGTGCCAAGATGGACCACAATGCCCGAGCTCACTTCAATCGCGTTCAGGTTGGTGATTCCGCCTAGTACACCCGTTGTAGGTACGGTGACAAGGGGGCCGAAATTAACTCGGATAAAGCGATAGTCCGCCTCAAAGAGTCGCAGGCTGAAGCGATTGTTTAGGAATGGCATATCGTAGTCCATTCCACCACCAAACGTCAGCCCGGTTCCCCAAGTGTAGGGCTCATGCTCCAACGCGGCCGGGACTTCGCTATTTGGCCCACCCAATCTCTCACCACCAATCAATGCATGCGCGAAAACCGTCATGTTCTGCATCGGCATGCGAAAGATCGGACCCGCCGATAATCCCGCTGCTCCATCATTCTGGCCGTCTGGATGATCTGTAAAAACGACTTCGATTCCTTCATGACGGTTGAAGTAATACGCCGCACTACCGATGGCACCTAAGTCGATGGAGGAGTATGGAATCCCCGCAGATGTAATCTTCCCGTGTGCGCCAAAGTACGAGTAACCCATGAAAATATCTGCGCGAGATGGACTTACCCCAGTTGCGGCAGGCTTCTGTGCGCTCAGACTGACTGCACAAAGGCTTACTGCGCATGCTGCCAGCAACAGCCGACCAAAACTACGAAACGGACGAACTAACATTGACTTCCTCCACGGAGATCACTTCTTACAGCGCGAATTGAGATGCTACGTTTGATACAGTTGCACTCAGGTTAGCTTGATACGGTTTTATCTAGTCGACCAAAGTTTACCGCAGTTAGCAGTCCTGCTAAAAATTAAATTGTTTTGGACCTTAGATTAGAACGGTTTACCACCAAAGTCCCTAGGAATTGCTTGCATAACGAAATCCGCAATCATCCATGAACCGAAGTATTCGGTTCTCAAATTCATACCCCTTCATGGGTACATTTAATCTTTTAAATTCAATACTTTGCGCAAAGAACCACGCTCCGCCTGGATCTTTTCCTGCAACAGCGTAATGGCATAGAGAAGTTGCTCTGGACGCGGAGGACAGCCGGGGACATAGATATCCACAGGGACGATCTGATTAACGCCCTGGACGACTGCGTAGTTGTTGAAAACTCCGCCAGAAGTGGCGCATGCGCCCATCGAGATTACCCACTTTGGCTCCGGCATTTGTTCGTACAGTCGTCGCACTACGGGGGCCATCTTCTGCGAAACGCGGCCTGCCACGATCATCAGATCGCTTTGCCGCGGTGAGGGTCGGAATACCTCCGCTCCAAAGCGCGCAATGTCGTAACGAGAACCGCCCATCGACATCATCTCGATAGCGCAGCAGGCCAGGCCAAAGGTCATCGGCCAGATCGAGCTTTTACGCACCCAGTTGATCGCGGCATCCAGCGACGCGAGCACGATGCCCTCTGTCTGGTCGTACCCCCAGTTCACCTCGCGCAGCTTCTCCCGATTGGTTGCGGAGCTATCGAGTGAGCCGAAAAAATATCGGTCGTTTCCCTGAGGCTCCATTGCAGCAGAACCATCGCGGAGAGCGCTATCTGAGTTCAGTGACATATTCTCTCTTCATAACTACTATAAACCGCCCGACGGATATTGATTAAGATACGTTCCCCAGCAGGTTACGCATAGCAAGACGAAAACGATCCCAGGCTGTAATGCATTCGCAGATTGCAGGTTGCAAGATTTGCAGGGCTACTTGCCAGTGCGCCCTTAATTTAGATAATCCGACCCAAATGCCGCAGTTGAATCTTATGCCGCGTTCGCATCCATGGCCGCCAGCAAGGATATTTTCAGTTCTTTCTGCTCGGCAGCGTTCAGTTTGGCCCCATCGCGCGTGATGTAGAAGACGTCGATTGCCGTCTCACCCTCGGTGTCTACCAGGGCTACTTCAATATTGCAGCCACGCTCCGCCAGCACCAGGCTGATGGCACGCAGCAACCCGGGTATATCCTGTGCCACCACCTGCAGCAGCGTGCTGTGCGACGATACCTCGTCGTCGAAATCTACCCGTGCCTCGACCACGACTTTGGGCGACTTTCTCCGGCCGCGCCGCCGGCCGCTCAACAGCTTCTCTACTGCCATCTTGCCTGCCATGACATCGTGAACGCTGGCCACAAACGCGGCGTGCTCCGATGTATTCATCTCCAACGTGCGAAATGTGTCGGTAAAGCGGAAGTTGTCGACCACAATTCCCTGCAGGTTGCTGAATGCGTCCGCAGTTACGATGTTCATGCCCCAGGCAGCCAACGCACCCGCCATATCGGCAAACAGCAGCGGACGATCGCGTGCCAGCAGGGTAATTTCACTGCTCATCGGAGCATAGCGAAATTCGATTTGCACCGGGTCCTCGGCAAAGCGTTCCGCCATGTCGAAGTGCAGACGCACCTGTTCCGGCGTGCGTGTGCGAAGATAGCGTTCGGGAAATCCCTCTAGAAATTTCTCCACCTCGGCGCGTCTGCCCGGCAGCAGCGACGCAACTCGGTTCACCAACTCCTTGCCGATGCGCGCACCTACGCGCTCTTCGTCCACGCTGCGATCCAGAAAGCTGGCCGTGGCCAGATACAGTCGCCACAGGTTCTCGGCCTTCCAGGGAGTCAACGCATCGGGATGCACCGCCTGAATGTCTGCATAAGTAAATAACGACAACATGCGCAGCGCCTCTGGGGTCTGCACCTTACCCGCGAAAGCACGCACCGTCTCCAGATCGAAGATGTCGCGGCGCAGCGCAGCCGACATCTCCAGATGGTTGCGGATCAGACCCAGCATCAGCTCGCTCTCATAGGCATCCAGCACCAGACGCCCGGCCACGCTCTCTGCCATCCGCGCGCTCTCCAGCGCGTGATCGCCGGAGCTTCGTGCCTTACCCGTATCATGCAGCAGAGCCGCAAGGAAGAGCAGTGCCGGGTGCTGCACATCGCGCAGTATTCCTCCGAAGCGCTCCGCCCACACGCTCATCTGGCCGGTCTGCGGCTGCTCCAGCCCGTGCAGCGTGTCAATCACCACCATGGTGTGCTCATCCACCGTATAGCGGTGGTAGGCGTCGCGGATCACGAGCGCGTCGATGCCGTGAAATTCCGGGATCAGCAACTCGAGAATCCCCAGCGCATGCATCACACGTAGCGTCTTGCCGGCATGGAATCCCAGAAGTATCTCCTGCACATGCCGCCACAGCGACGGCCCCTCCTCCAGATGCGCCGATAGCAGAGGCAGTCCCTGCGAGATGCGCTCCTCACTTTCGCGCTCGAGAGAGCACCCGCTACGTGCCATGGCCACAAACAATTGCAGCACCACGTCCGGGTCCTGCGCAGGATCGCCCACCGAGGTCGCGGCATCCAGCAGCAATCGCCCATTCGCCACCCGGAATCCCACCGGATCGGGGTCCGTACTGCGCCGACTCCTGGCAAACGCGGCCTTCGCCGTAGCAGTCCAGTGCACCTTATGCGGCTTGCCTGTAACTCCGTCCAGCATCTGCGTCAAACATCGCTCCACGCTACGCGCATGACGGAAGTACAGCCGCATCCAGTAGGCCGCCTGCACCCCCTCCGCAGCCGGGTCTGCCAACTGCTGCATACGCTGTGCCCCCAACCCTATCCCCATCGCCGCTGCCGCGTCCTGAGCGTGCCAGTCCAGCGTATTGTCGTCCCGCTCATGCCGATAGTGCAGGAAGCAGCGCACTGTGAATAGAAACTCGACCGCCTGATGAAATTCTTCGCGGTCGCCGGCCGGCAGAGTACCCCCCGTATCGTCCGTGCCCGTCTTCTGTGCACGCCCCACATCAGCCAGCCGCTGTAGCCAGGCGCATACATGCACGTCGCGCAAGCCACCGGGGCAGTCCTTAATACTCGGCTCCAGATGGAACGGCGTGTCTCCATACTTGGCGTGACGCTCATCGGTCAACTTCAACAGCACCGACGCCAGCGCCTTGTTTTCCCGCTCCAGCATCTTGGGGAAACCAACCTCGGCCATCCGCTGGTACACAGAGGCGTCCCCTCCCAGAAACCTGTGGTCCAGCAACGCCACGGTGAACTCCGCATTCTCCTCATCGAAGCGCTCCGCTTCGCTGCGCTTTCTGGACGTCGGCGACAAGCGTATTCCGCAATCCCACAGCTGCTGGCTGATGCGCCGGATCGGCTGCTTAATCTCCGTCTCGGACACCTTCCCATCCAGCAGATACAGCAGGTCTACATCGGAGTAGGGAAAGAGTTCGCGCCGCCCATAGCCTCCTACGGCCAGCAGGGCAATCCCATGGCCCAGCAGAGGCGTCTCAACCACAGCCAGCGCCCACAGTCCCAGGATCAATTCGTCCACTGCTGCCGCGCGCGCCGCCACAGTCACTGCGCCGCTAGCCCCGGTGGCAAACGCTCCGCGGATGTCCAGCAATCGTCGCTGGTACTGGCCGCACAACCCCTCGCCTGTGGTCTGTCCTTGCATGGCTGAGTTCCGGTCTGCCTGAATGGCTGGATTTGAGGTAGTACTACCAGCATACAGCCACACTGTGGCAGCGCAAACGCCAACCGCTGCATACGTTGTTTGTGCTCAGTTCGCCGTGGGATTCTTTGTGACATGATCGACTACCAGCATCTCCACCGGAGCCTTGCTCAGTTCCAGCTTGAGACCCAGCTTCTGCAACCATGGGAAGAAATTCGGATGATCGGGCACTTTTGTAGTATCCGGAGGCCCTATATAGTTGTGGTTTCTCTGCTCTTCCGTCCATGCCCACATTTGTTGCATGTCCGGAGAAATTGCATTGTGACCTGTGGTTATGGCAATAATATTGGGCCGTTCAAGCGTGGGACAATCGAAATCTGTATCGAGGGAGAAAGCATATTCGCCCTTCAATCCGGTCATATCCACAGCCACCTGCCAATTGTCATCGACGCTTCCGCCTCCGTACTGTCCCGCATGCAATAAAATTGTCAAAAGGTTGGCCAACCCCGCCATGGTCATCCTGTCGGATTGCAGTGTGCAGCCCTTTTGGTCATTGATGAGCAGTCGGACTGGCCCGTCACGTGTATCGAGGATCCGAGTGGTAGAGGTGGCCGGTATATTTCCGCTGACAGGCTCAGGGATTGTAGCCGCTGCGTTTAACTTCGGCCCTCCCTCGTCAACCTCCAAAGCCAGTGCTTGCTGCACCCTTGACTCATGATGAACCACCAGCTTAAATCGATCTTCGAGCAGTGCCTGGAGCATCTTTGGCGCATCGTTGACTGAGGCTCCGGCGGGCATCTTTGCCACAATGTCGAATCGCTTGTCCTACAGCCAATCTGGCCCGCGGATCTGAACCGTTTGTTCCCCATACGCAATGCCAATCAAATCCTGGAGCGTCAGCATATCGTACTCGGCCTGCGCTGTATCGACATGCGGGCCGAACTTGATCGTTGCCGGTCTCTTTCCAGCTCTTATTTCGGCAATCATCTTTGTAGGATCAGGCACAACATACGGTGTCACCGTAGCCGAGGCAAAGGCTGGTTTACTTGCCGTCGATTGACCGGGATTGCTCGCCGCCGACTGCCCATACGCAGTACTGGCAATCAGCACTACTCCCGCGGCTAAGCAAAGCCCAACTCGCATCTCATGCCCCGATCAGTCCGACACCATCAATCCAGCCGGGTGCGGCTTGTCCACATCTCGCATCCGAGATTTGGAGCATACCTCTCGTAAACCGGTAACTACCTCTATAGCGCGATCTCGCCCCGCTCGTCGTTGCGGATTCGGATTGCCTCGTCTATCTTCGACACAAATATCTTGCCATCGCCGATCGTTCCCGTACGTGCCGCCGTCAGGATCGTCTGGATCGCCTTCTCCGCCATCTCATCGGCCACCACCATCTCGACCTTCACCTTAGGCAGCAGGTCCACCGAGTACTCGCGTCCGCGATAGAACTCCGTGTGCCCCTTCTGCCGCCCATGTCCGCGTGCCTCCAGAATTGTCATTCCCTGCACGCCAATCTCTACCAGCGCATCCTTCACGGCATCCAGCTTCGAGGGCTGGATGATTGCTTCAATCTTTTGCATTTAATTCATCCTCTCGCTTGTCTTCATTCAGGCAAGCTCTAGCATAGTACGCCTCGCCCGGTTGATGCTGCCACCCCCGAGCAAGAAAGAGGGGTACGCCCGACTCAGGCTGTACACCCCCATTTCTTCCTGCATCGTTTAGTCGGTCAAAACAGTCAAGTTACAGCCCTGTCAATGGGCCCACTCGTAACCTTCCTCCCCATGCTGCGACAGGTCAAGTCCTTCCCTCTCTTCAGCTTCGCTCACTCTCAATCCAATCGTCTTGTCCACGACAAACAAAATCAGCAGGGTTCCTACAATCGACAGGCTCCAAGCAATCCCGACACCTATCGCCTGGTTAAGTATCTGGTGATAGTTGCCCTCCAGGACGCCGGTCGCCTTCCCTGCGCCGAAGACCGGGTTAATGGCGCTGCGGGCAAATAGCCCGGTCAGCAGTGCGCCAATCGTTCCACCCGCGCCATGCACGCCGAAAGCGTCCAGGGAATCGTCATATCCGAACCAAGACTTTACCTTGACCACCATGAAGAAACAGAACGCGCCAGCGATGAGTCCGATCACAATTGCAGCCATAGGCGACACAAATCCGGAGGCCGGTGTGATTGCTACCAACCCAGCCACCGCGCCGGAGATCGCTCCCAGGCAAGAGGGCTTGCCATTGCGGATCCACTCCGCCACGCTCCAGCCAATGGCCGCCGCCGCCGCGCCAAAGTGGGTCGCCACAAATGCAGAAGTGGCAAGCGTTCCCGCCGCCAGCGCCGATCCCGCGTTGAACCCGAACCAGCCCACCCACAGCAGGCATGCGCCGATAAAGCTCAGCACCACAGAGTGCGGCTGCATCGCCTCTTTCGGATACCCAATTCGTTTGCCCAGATATAGCGCTGTTATCAGCGCAGACACACCCGAGGTCACATGCACCACCGTCCCCCCGGCAAAGTCCATGCACGGGAACTTTCCGCCCGCTGCATTCAACAGTCCGCCTATGCCCCACACCATGTGCGCCATCGGGCTGTACACCACAATCGCCCACAGCACCATGAACACCAGCATAGCGGAGAACTTCATGCGCTCGGCAAACGCGCCCGTTATCAGCGCTGGCGTGATGATGGCGAACATCAACTGATACACCATGAACGTCTGCAGCGGAATGGTCGGCGCGTAAGGACTCGGGTCAAGTCCTACTCCGTGCAGAAACAAATTGTGCAATCCGCCGATAAATGCATTGCCGCTGCCAAAGGCCAGCGAGTAGGTCACCACCGCCCATAGCACCGTAATCACCGCCATCATGGCGAAGCTCTGCATCATGGTGCCCAGTACATTCTTCTTGCGGACCAATCCCCCATAAAACAAAGCCAGCCCAGGGCCGGTCATCAGTAGCACCAGTGCGGCTGAAGTCAGCATCCACGCGTTGTCGCCGGAGGTCTGTGCCGTGGCAATCGCCGCCGTCTGCGCAGCTACTTGCTTCTCCAGCGCCGCAATGCGATCTGCCTCTGCGCTTGGCTGGGAGTTGACCACATCTGGCGCCAGCACGATCATCGCCGGCATCTGCGCGTGTGCCTTCACTCCAACCATCGACGGACAACCCGCCAACACCCCAATCATCAACCCAAGAGACACCTTCAGCCACATTGAACGCATCTGCCTATCACCTGTAATTAAGCTCGGCACACACAGAAACCGACAACTCCCGCTTGCGCAAAGAGTCCTTGCACTCCGTGCATTTCGCGACGCAATCTGTGCAATTTTGCTGCCTTTTGTACTCTACACAAACGGCACATAAGCAAACCATTAAATCTCAATGTGTTGTGTTCCCCGTCACACCGCCGCTGCATCCTCACCCTTGCCCGTACGTCTTCCCCGGCCCATGCTTGCGGAAGTAGTGCCGGTCCAGCAGCGCCTGGCTTACCCCGTCTGCGTTGGCCTTCAATGTCAGCGTGTTGTAGGCCATCTTCGCGCAGTATTCAAGCACCACCGCGTTGTGCGCAGCCTCATGCGCGTCCCTGCCCCAGCAGAACGGTGCATGTCCCGCCACCAGGCAGGCAGGCACGGCAAGTGGATCGATCGCCGCATGCTCCGGCGTTGCTGCAAATCGCCGTACAATCGCCAATCCCGTCTCATGAACATACCGCCCGCCGATGGCCTTATCACTGAGCGGCGCGGTGCATGGCACAGGCCCATAAAAATAATCCGCATGGGTCGTCCCCAGCGCTGGAATCGCCATCCCTGCCTGGGCAAAGCTGGTGGCAAACTCCGAGTGGGTATGCACCACCGCGCCAATGGTCGGAAACTCGCGATACAGCAGGGTGTGCGTATCCATATCTGATGATGGATTCAGCGTCCCTTCGACAATCTTCCCCTCCAGGTCGGTCACCACCATCATCTCGGGTCGCAGGTCATCGTAGTCCACGCCAGACGGCTTGATCACCACCAGCCCCTGTTCGCGGTCGATCCCGCTGGCATTGCCAAAGGTGTAAAGAACAAGCCCACGCTTCACCAGTTCCAGATTGGCGTCGAGCACCGCAGCGCGCAGATTTTTTAGCAGCATAGGCAACAGGATAATACGGCGTGCTTTGTTATCGGCGGTTAAATAGCAGCATCACCAGCAGGATCAGAAGCGTGACTACGATATTTCCCGGCCACATCCACCAACCTTCGCTGCTTGTGTAGCCAACAACCAGGCACCCCGATAACCCGGAGCACAGCAATAGGCTTGCAACAAGAATCAATGCCGCTCGCATGGATCTCATCCCGCACGCTACCGCAGTTGGTTCTCTTCACTGGAACTGAGCCGCACCACCCGGTCCACGGCATAGGGAGCGCGGTGGCTCGGATTATGAAAGTGGCGCACCTCAAGCTCTCCCAGCAGGCCGATGCCAAGCATCTGGATTCCCGCCAGAATCAGCACGCCGGCAATGACGAAGATCGGTCCGTGGGCCACCATCAGGCTCTGTCCAGTCATCAGCTTCAGGATCAGCAACCATGCCGCCAGACCGCCACCGGCCAGCATGCCTAACGCACCGATCGAGCCGAAAAAGTGCAGTGGACGTGTCATATAGCGCAGAAGAAACCGGATGGTCAGTAGATCGAAGCAGACGCGCACTGTGCGCGACAGGTTGTAGTGGCTCTGCCCGTGCTGCCGCCTAGGGTTACTGATGGGGACCTCGCAGATGCTGGCACCGTACCAACTAGCCAGTGCAGGTATAAAGCGGTGCATCTCGCCGTACAGCGGAATGTTCTGGATCACTTCGCGCCGGTAGGCCTTGAACGTCGTCCCAAAATCGTGGATACCCACACCCGAGATGCGCGCCACAAGCCAGTTGGCACAGCGCGATGGAATCCTGCGCAGAAAGAGGCTGTCTGCGCGGTGCGACCGCCAACCGCTCACCACGTCGTAACCCTCTTCCAGGCGCGCCAGGAATTCGGGAATCTCCTCCGGCGCATGCTGCAGGTCTCCATCCATGGAGATCAGCATCTCGCCCTGTGCATGGTCGAAGCCCGCGGCCAGGGCCGAGGTCTGGCCAAAATTGCGGCGCAGCTTCACCACCAGCACACGGCTGTCTACCGCCGCAATCTCCTCCAGCAGCCGGTAGGTTCGGTCGCAAGAGCCGTCATCCACAAACACCATTTCGAAAGACTCGCCCACCTGCTCCATCACCAGTTTCACCCGGTCGTAGAGCGTGGTCACATTCTCCTCTTCGTTGTGGAACGGAACGACGATAGAGTACTTCGGCATAGTACGATGATACGCTGCGAAATCCCTGAATGTATAAACACGCACCATGGATTCGTCCACAGCATTTGTGCATGGGCATCAACCATGGTTCAACCATTGCAATCCAAGCCGTTTCTGCCTCGACAAGGAAACATGGGAGCTTGAGAATACTGGAGTAGGCTACCTGCACGGGATGGCTCGCACCCCGCGCAAGGAGATGGTATGAAGCAGATTTTCTGGATTCTTGTGATCGCGGTAATCGTTGTTGTTGCAACCGCCTGGTCCATCCATCACGTCATCACCAGCGCTGTCAATCACAGGGAAGCAGTTGTGCGTAGCCAAGCAGACGGCCAAGCAGCTTCGGGGAACCAACCGGCCACCGTCAGTCCAGATCGCATTACGCAACGCACATCACTGCAGAGCAGCAGCTTGAACCCTCCAGCCTCCGACTCCATGCTCCGCAATCCGCCCAATGGGATGATCTTCGCCGGCTCGGGTAAGTATCAGCTCTACCGCCAGGGTGACCTAACATGGCGGATTAATACCGAGACGGGCGATGCCTGCATCCTCTTCGCCACCGACGCCCAGTGGCGTCTACAACGCGTCTACCAGCACGGCTGTGACGCAAGCTAAGAGTACGCACCGCGCATCGCTGAATGGCCGCGGCGAAACATCCTTCTGGTGTAACGGTCAAAATTTCAATGCGACTTTAGCCTTACATGGAGACCATACACTCCAATTCACATCATTTAGAACCATATACCGCCGCCATCGACGACTACATACTTCATGAGTTACCGTTATGCAGTGCCTTGCTGCGCCTAAATTTCTGTTTTATAGACTCACCCCAGTCATGAAAGGTAGTCCGAACCTATGTCACCCAGAAAAGTAACCCGCCGCGAATTTGTCAGCGCCTCCAGCTTTCTTGCCATGGGTCTACCGGTTGTGCTGGGTCGCACGTATCCCATGTTTGCCGCCCCCACCGCTGCACTGTCAGCTACCTACATTCCGCCCAAGTCTCCGCGCACCACGCTGAATTTTAACCTCGACTGGAAGTTCATCCGCCAAGATGTACCTGGAGCCGAGGCCTCAGCTTTCGACGACACCGCCTGGTCGTCCATTGCCACGCCGCACAGCTACAACGATGTTGACAGCTTCCGTAAGCTCATCTCTCACGGCGGCGGTGATACCGGAACCTATAAGGGACTCGCCTGGTATCGCAAGCACTTCAAGCTGCCCGCCGAGCTGGCGGGAACCCGCATCTTCCTCGAGTTCGAAGGCATGCGCCAGGCTGGCGACATCTACCTCAATGGCAAAGATGTTGGACTGTATGAGAACGGCGTCACCGCCTACGGCATCGACATCACCGACGCCTTGTTGCCCAATGGCCAGGAGAACATCCTCGCCGTCAAAGTAGACAACTCAGGCGGTTACCGAGAACGTGCCTTCTGCATGGCCAACCCCAAGAACGCCGATGGCTCGGCATGCGTCGGTCAGGGATACGAGTGGAACGCCAATGACTTCAATCCCAACCACGGAGGCATCAATCGCCACGTCTGGCTGCATATCACCGGCAATATCTATCAGACCCTACCGCTCTACTACGGTCTGGAGAGCCAGGGTGTCTATGTCTATGCCGACAACTTCGATATTCCAAAAAAATCCGCCGATATCACCGTCGATACCGAGGTCCATAACACCTCCGGCAGCAGCGCATCGGTCGGCCTCGCGGTGGCCGTCGTCGATAGCAATGGTCACGTCAGCGCCCAATTCTTGGCCAAGCCCATTGAAGTAGCCGACGGTGCAAAAATCATCCTCTCCGCCTCCGGTCCGCTGAAGCAGGCCCGCTTCTGGAGTCCCGAAGATCCCCACCTCTACGATGTCTATAGCATCCTCAAAGTGGGCGGCAAGGTGGTCGATGTCAACCGCATCGAAACCGGATTCCGCAAGACCGAGTTCAAAGGTGGCGTTGGCACCGGCGGCGTCTTCATCAACGACAAGTTTGTCTACCTCAAGGGTTTCGCGGAACGATCGGCAGACGAATGGGCCGCTGTCGGCGCTGGCTATCCCGACTGGATGCACGACTACACGGCCAAGATGATCCGTGACTGCCACGGCAACTACATGCGCTGGATGCACATCTCGCCCACGCGCACCGATGCCGACTGCTATACCCGTTTCGGCATCATTCAGGCATGCCCCGCAGGAGACAAGGAACGCCTGGTCACGGGCCGCCAGTGGGACCAGCGCGCCGAGGTCATGCGCGATTCCATGATCTACTTCCGCAACAATCCTGGCATCGTCTTTTGGGAGGCGGGTAACACGATCGTCACACCGGATGAGTTGAAGCAGATGGTCGCTCTGCGCAAGCAATATGATCCGCATGGCGGACGCGTCATGGGCTACCGCGACAATGACGATGTGCCATCGAATCAGGCGCTGACGCCGATCGCCGAGTACTACGGCATTATGATTGGCCAGGACAATGGCACCGACCGCATCACCCAACCCGGGCAGATGTTCCGCGGTTATAGTGTGGACCGCCGCGACCGCGCACCGTTGGTTGAAACAGAGGATTTCCGCGAGGAATGCTCACGTCGCATGTGGGACGCCTTCTCGCCGCCCTTCTACAAAGCCAAGAAGGGGCCTAACGACACCTGGAAGCATGATGGCTTTCTTTATAACAATGAGGACTTCGCCCTCGACGGAGTTAAACGCTATTGGGCTTACTGGAGCAACCGTATCTCCAATACCGATCCGGCCCACTCCCGCTGGTCCGCCTACTGCTCCATCTACTTCACAGACGAGGATGCCGATGGTCGCCAGGACTCCACCGAAGTCTGCCGCGTAAGCGGCAAGGTAGACGCTATGCGCCTGCCCAAGGAGATCTACTTCGCCTACCGTGTCATCCAGAACCCGCAGCCAGATCTGCACATCCTGGGTCACTGGACCTATCCCGCCGCTCAGCCCGATGGCAGCAAAACCTCCAAGACCGTCTACGTCATCTCCAACACCAAGTCGGTAGAACTCTTCCTCAACGGCAAATCGCTCGGCGTCAACTCCAAACCCGATAGCGGTTGGATATTCGCATTCCCCGCGGTCGATTTTGTCCCCGGAACGCTGAAAGCCGTCGGCAGGAACGACATGATTGTCGCCCAGCAGGTTTTGACCACGGCAGGTGCGGCGGCAGCCATCCGCATGACTACTATCACCGGCCCCAAAGGCCTGCAGGCCGATGGTGAAGACATCGCGCTCATCGATTTCGAGGTGGTCGATGCCAAGGGCATGCGCTGCCCTACAGACTACGCAAGGGTCGACTTCACCTGCTCTGGCCCCGCCATCTGGCGCGGCGGTTACAACAGTGGGATCCTCGATTCAACCAATAATCTCTACCTGAATACCGAGTGCGGCCTCAATCGCGTCGCGGTACGTTCTACGCTGATCCGCTCCACCGATCCTGCACCAGCACCCATCATCGTTACGGCTTCGCGCGATGGACTCAAATCGGCGAGTGTGCGAATTCTGCCGGTTCGTATATCCGAGAGTAACGGCATCGCCAACTATATGCCGCAGCACCTGGCGGTCACCAAAGCATAACCACCATCGAAGGGCAGCTCCACCATCAGCTCGGGGCCCCATCCATTGCGGATTATCGCAGTGGGTGGGTGCAGCCGCATTCGTTTCGCGTTCTATGCCCAGCATTGAGATCGATCTCTGGCGTCACTTACTTCTGGAGCACAGACTCCGCTGGAGTAATTTTTACTGAAACCTGTTGCGGCGTCGGCAACTGCGTGCTGTCCCATCCTCCGCCCAGCGCCTCAATCAGTTGTACTGACGCTGTCATCACCTGGGTATGCAGAGTCGTTAGTGTCTGCCGATCCGCCAACAAGGTGTTCTGCGCCGTCACAACGTCGATGTAAGGATCGACCCCCGTCTCGTAGCGCGCCGTTTCAAGATCAACTACCTGCTGCGCAGACTTCAGTGCCTGCTCCTGTTGCTGAATCTGTTGCGAAAGAATGCGTACGGCGGCCAGCGCATCCTCCACTTGCTGGAATGCGCTCAACACGGTCTGTCGGTAGCTATCGACATCGCCGTTGTAGACCGCTGCATATTGCATCGCTGTGGCACGCTGTAGGCCACCCTGATAAATGACCTGTGACAAAGAGGGCCCAACCGACCAGAATCTGCTCGGCCAGTCGAAGAGGTGCATCAATGTCGAGCTTTCCAGTCCTCCCTGCGCGCTCAACGTCAGAGTTGGGAAGAAGGCAGTCTGAGCAACCCCGATGGCCGTGTTCGCAGAAGCCATCATTCGTTCCGACGCAGCGATGTCGGGTCTGCGCTCCAACAACTGCGAGGGCACGCCAATTGGTATTGCCGGCGGAGTCGCACTCAATACCCTCACCGGAACGGAGAACGAGGAGGGATCGACACCCGTCAACACCGCGATGGCATGTTCGTACTGGGCGCGTGCCACGCCCAAATTAATTAATACCGACTGCGCATTCTGTAGTGTGTTTTGCGCCTCCACCACTGCAATCTGAGTACCCACACCGGTCTCATACTGCGACCGTGTCAGATCCAGCGATTTCTGATCGTCCGCCACGGTCTGCTGGTACACCGCCATCAGCGCGTCTTGTCCACGAATCTCGAAGAAGTACTCCGCCAGGCTGGCCTGTTCGCTCAGTCTCTCGTTCTCCAGGTCCGCCGCGCTCACTTGTGCGTTGTACTGCGCTTCTCGCACCTGGCTGTGAATCCTGCCCCACAGATCGGGTTCCCATGAGGCATTGAACGGCAGCGTGATCAGGTTGCTTTGCGCCTTCGGGCCGCTCGATCCGCCAGCGTTAGCCGAGGCTTGCGAGCGCGAGAACGAAGGGCCGAAACTCACCGTTGGAAATAGCTGGGAACGCACCTCCGCCACAATGGCTCTAGCCTGCATGAAGTTTTCGAAGTACACCTTGATCGTCTGGTTGTTGATGTTCAGCTTGTCTTCCAGGCCATTCAACTCCGTATCGTTGTAGATCTCCCACCAGTTGCCGTGCAACATCGCGTCCTGCGGTTGGGCCACCTTCCAGTCGCCCGCTGCGGCATCCGGCGCGGGGGCTTCTTTGTAAGCCGCAGGCGGCGCCTGAGCCATCGCCGGAGGCCTCTGGTATTTAGGACCTACATGGCAGCCGCTTAACAGAAGGGCTGCCAATGCGAGGGCGAATGCAACGGGTTGACGGGTACTTCTCATAGTTGTACTTCCATGGTGATTTAAGTTTAATCCGAAGTCGCCCCAATCGGGCCGCCCACGGAATCGAAGCTCTTGCGCCGCCACGCTGTTACCCGCAGGCGGATACGGTCAAACGTAAGGTAGACCACCGGTGTGGTGTAGAGCGTTAGCATCTGGCTGACTACCAGACCGCCCACTATCGTAATTCCCAGCGGCCGGCGCAGTTCACTGCCGGTTCCGGTTCCGAAGGCCAGCGGAAGCGCTCCAAATAGCGCCGCCATGGTCGTCATCATGATCGGACGAAAGCGCAACAGACATGCTTCGAAGATCGCATCCTTCGGATTCATGCCCCGCTCGCGTTCCGCCTGCAGCGCAAAGTCAATCATCATGATCGCGTTCTTTTTAACGATCCCGATCAACAATATGATGCCGATGATGGAAATGACATTCAGATCCTGGTGAAAGATCATCAGAGCCAGCATGGCACCGGCGCTGGCCGAGGGCAGGGTCGAGATAATAGTTAGCGGATGCACCAGGCTCTCGTACAGTATGCCGAGAACGATGTAGACGCTCAGTAGAGCTGTCACAATCAGCATAGGCTCGCTACCCAGCGACTGTTGATAGGCCTGCACCGTGCCTGCAAAGAAGCATCGTACCGTTGGGGGAATGGCAAGGTTTGCCTGCATCTTGTCGATGGCCAGTGTCGCATCGCTCAGAGAGAGGCCTGGCGCCAGATTGAACGACACCGTCACTGAGGGAAACAGTCCCGTATGACTCAACGACAGGGGCGTCGTATTGGCCTGCGCCTGGGCCATACTCAGCAGGGGCGTGTTGCCGCCCGCCGTAGGGTTCCTGGCCGACGGATGCAAATATACAGTTTTCAAGCCCTCGGGACTTGCCCAGTACTCCGGCGCAACCTCCAGCACAACGTAGTATTGGTTCAATTGCGTATAGATCAACGACACCTGAGACTGGCCAAACTCCGAATACAGCGCAGAGTCCAGCGAACTCACACTCTGCCCAAGCTTTGCCGCCGTCACCCGGTCGTAAGTCACACGCTGATCCAACCCGCCATTCTGCTGGTCGCTGCTTACATCCAGAAAGCCCGGCAGCCGTGTGATAGCCGCAAGCAACCTCGGTCCCCACAACTGCAGGTCTGCCACGTCGTCCGACTGGATAGTGAACTGATACATTGCATTGCTGCCGCGCCCTCCGACCCTGATGTCCTGCGCCGCCTGCAAAAACATCGACGCTCCGGTGATCCGGTTCAGCTTTGGACGAAGTCGGTTGATCACACCGGCGGCGTTGGTATCTCGTTTCTCTACTGGTTTCAGGACGACATTCACCATTCCAGTGTTGGTGGCACCGCCCCCTACGAACCCGATCACGTTCTGCACCGCGGGATCGGCCACAATCACCCCTTCTACCTGTCGCAGAGTCGCGTTCATCGCCGGAAACGATGAGTCTTCAGGCCCACGCATATTGCCCTGCAACGCGCCCGTGTCCTGCTGCGGGAAGAACCCCTTGGGGATCTTGATCGCAATCACCACATTGAGTGCAATGATCAAAAACAGCACCGTGAGCACCATGGCAGGGTTCTGCAGCATCCAGCGCAGACTCTTCCGATAAATGTTCAAACCCCATCGATAGACCCCGTCCGACATACGCGACATGCGTCCAGGCTTCTCATCTTTCTTGCTTTTCAGTAGATGAGCACACATCATCGGCGTAGTGGTTAGGGAGAGTACCATCGATACCACAATGGCCGTGCATAGCGTCACGGCAAATTCGCGGAACAAACGGCCCACGATTCCACCCATCAGCAGTAGTGGAATAAAAACCGCAATCAGTGACATGCTGATCGTCATGACCGTAAAGCCGATCTCTTTGGAACCGCGCAACGTCGCTGCAAAAGGCTCCATCCCGTTTTCAATATGACGGGTGATGTTCTCCATCACCACGATCGCGTCGTCCACTACAAACCCGGTAGAGATGGTCAGCGCCATCAGTGACAGGTTGTCCAGGCTGAAACCGCACAGGTACATCACCGCAAATGTGCCGATCAGAGAGGTGGGAACCGCCACCGCCGGAATTAATACAGCGCGCGGGCTGTGCAGAAATACAAAGACCACCAGGATGACCAGCACAATCGAAATCAACAAGGTGCGTTCCACATTGAAGACAGACGCTTTAATCGTGGTGGTACGGTCCATTACCACGGTAGCGTTGATGCCCTTGGGAATGGATGCCACCAGCGAGGGTAGCTGCTCGTAGATGCGTGTCACCGTGTCGATAATGTTGGCGTTGGGTTGTCGACTGATCGTCAGTACGACCGCCCGCTTGCCATTCAGATAGCCTCCCGAGCGCAGGTTCTGCACCGAGTCAACCACGTCCGCCACGTCAGACAGGCGCACCGCCGCCCCGTTGTGATAACCCATGATCAGAGGTTTGTAGTCGTCGGCATGCGAAATCTGGCCATTCATTAAGATGTCCGCGCTGACGTCGCCATTCGTGATCTGTCCCCGGGCCAGGTTTGAGTTCTGCAGCCGCAGCATGGACTGGAGGGTCGCCATGGTCAGTCCGTAGCTGGCCAGTTTGGTCGGGTTCACCTCCACCCTCACCGAGGGTAGTGCGCCACCGCCGGCGCCCACTTGCCCCACACCCTGAATCTGCGAGAGCTTCTGCTCCATAACGGTGGAGGCTACGTCATATAACTTGTCCGGCCCATACACGTCCGAGGTAAGCCCGATAATCATGATCGGCGCATCCGCCGGGTTCACCTTGCGATAGGTTGGGTTGCCCGGAAGATTGGCCGGAAGATATGTCCGTGCTGCGTTGATCGCAGCCTGCACATCGCGCGCAGCCCCGTCAATGTTGCGGCTCAGATCGAATTGGATGACGATACCGGTCGAGCCCAATCCACTCGACGAAGTCATCTCCGTGACGCCCGCAATGTGTCCAAATTGGCGCTCCAGAGGTGTCGCCACCGAAGATGCCATGATCTCCGCGCTGGCTCCGGGTAGTCCCGCGTTTACAAAAATGGTGGGAAAATCTACCTGGGGCAGTGGAGAGACTGGCAGCACCTTGAACGCAATTGCCCCAGCGATCGCTACTGCCACCGTAAGCAGTGTCGTTGCTACCGGACGATGGACGAACGGTGCGGAGATATTCACATTGCCTCCACGGAATGCGAATAGTCGTTCCCTGCTTCCTCTTCCCCGCTTCCACCGTTGCCTCGCTTATGAGAGAAGCGCTGGCCAAGATTGTCAAAAAAGATATATATGACTGGAGTTGTATACAGTGTCAGCACCTGGCTCACCAGCAGCCCGCCCACCATGGTGATGCCCAGGGGCCGTCGCAGCTCAGACCCCATGCCGCTACCAAATGCCAACGGGATGCCCGCCAGCAGGGCAGCCATTGTCGTCATCATGATCGGTCGAAAACGCAGCAGGCACGCCTCGTAGATCGCGTCCGTCGGATTTCGGGCATGCTTACGCTGTAGTTCCAGCGCAAAGTCCACCATCATGATGCCGTTTTTCTCCACAATCCCGATCAGCAGCACAAGTCCTATGATCGCCACCACACTCAGATCCTGCTTGAAGATATTCAACGCCAGGAACGCCCCCATGCCGGCGGAAAACAGCGTCGACAGGATCGTGATCGGGTGAATAAAGCTCTCATACAGCACACCAAGCACGATGTATACCGTCACCATCGCGGCCAGAATCAGCAGCGGCTCGTTGGCAAGAGAATTCCGGAACGATGCAGCAGTACCCTGAAAGTCGGCCTGCAGGCTGGCCGGCATATTCATGCTCTTCTGTAGGTTGTCGATCGAGCTGATGGCGCTGCCCAGCGACGCGTGCGGAGCCAGGTTGAAGCTCACCGTAATCGACGGGAACTGTCCCTGGTGCGTGATCGAGAGCGGCTCCGTTGTGGTCTCAAAGTGGGAAAACGCGCTCAGTGGTATTGAGTTGCTTGGGACCGAACTGGTGATACCAGCAGAGTTGGCACCAACCGTCGTCGTCCCCATCGTAAGTACGCTGGCAGGTGGGGTAAGCAAGCCCGCCGATGGCGTGAACAATGTAGTCGCCGTAAGCGCATTCGACCCCGCAGATGTCGATCCTCTGCCCGAGGAGCTGGATGCCCCTGCTCCACTTGTGCCCGCCGCTGCGTTGGCTTGAATGTAGATGTGGTCCAGCATCTGCGGATCAAGCTGGAACTGGGGCTGCGCCTCCAGTATTACGTGATACTGGTTCAGTTGCGTATACATGGTGTTGATTTGACGCTGGCCGAACGCGTCATATAGCGTGTTGTCGATGGTTGTAGGCGCAATCCCCAGCCGCGAGGCTGTTACCCGATCGATCACCAGCGACACTGCAAGACCGCCCGTCTGTTGGTCCGTTGCTACGTCCTCCAGCCCAGGCATGTCCTTCAGCTTTTCGACAAAGAGATTGGTCCACAGGTTCAGTTCGTTTGGATCAGGGTCCTCCAGGGTGTATTGATACTGCGTCCGGCTGACACGGTCATCCACGGTAATGTTCTGGACCGGCTGCATGTACAGTTGGATCCCCTGCACCTTGTCGATCTGGGGTTCCAGCCGACGGATCACGTCGGCCGCACTCAGGTCGCGCTGGTTCAGCGGCTTCAGGTTAATCGACATTCGCCCGCTGTTGATGGTCGTATTGGTCCCGTCGGCGCCAATGAACGACGACAGACTCTCTACCGCCGGATCGGCCAGAATCACCTTTGCCAGCTCCTGCTGCTTCGCCGCCATGGCATTCGATCCAATTGTCTGGGGTGCCTGCGAGATGCCCTGGATCACCCCCGTGTCTTGCACCGGAAAGAAGCCCTTGGGAATCAGAATGTACAGGTACACCGTCAGGCCCAGTGTGCCCAAGGCAACAAATAATGTGGCTGTCTGGTAGCGCAGTACAAACTTCAGGGTCCTTCCATAGAACGCAATCATGGAGTTGAATGCGCGTTCCGAGGCCTTGTAGAGGCGTCCCTGTTGCGCCTCCGCGTTGTGCTTCAGTATGCGCGATGCCATCATTGGCGTCAGAGTCAGGGATACCACCGCCGAGATAAGAATGGTGACCGCCAGGGTGACCGCAAATTCGCGGAAGAGCCGCCCCACCACGTCTCCCATAAACAGTAGCGGGATCAGTACAGCGATCAGCGATACCGTTAGCGACATGATAGTGAAGCCTATCTGTTCCGCTCCCTTCAACGCCGCCTGCATGGGTGTATCGCCCGCCTCCAGATAGCGCGATATGTTCTCCAGCATCACAATCGCATCATCCACCACAAAACCCGTCGAGATGGTCAGCGCCATCAACGATAAGTTGTCCAGGCTATAGCCCAGCAGATACATCGCCCCGAACGTGCCTACCAGAGAGAGTGGTACGGCCACGCTAGGAATGATGGTGGCCCACAGGTTGCGCAGGAACAGGAAGATCACCATCACCACCAACCCGACCGTAAGCAGCAGTTCAAACTCAACATCGTCGACCGAAGCCTGGATCGAGGTAGTTAGATCGGTCAGCATCGTCACCTGGATGCCCTTGGGCAGATTCACTTCCAGTTGCGGCAACAGCCGCTTGATGCTCTTGACCACCGTGATGGTGTTTCCGCCGGGCTGGCGCCGCACATTCAGGATGATCGCCGGGGTCTGGTTCATCCACGCAGCCTGGTTGCGGTTCTCCACTCCATCCACGATGCTGGCAACATCGGTCAACATCACCGGGGCCCCATCGCGATAGGCGACCACCACTTGGCGGTAGTCCTTGCTGGTCACCAGTTGGTCGTTGGAATCGATCTGGTAGTCCTGGTGCGGCCCATCGAAGTTCCCCTTGGCCGCGTTGACGCTGGCATTGCTCACTGCGGAGCGCAGGTTTTCCAGATCGATGCCATACGACGAAAGCTGGGCCGGATTGACCTGAATGCGCACCGCCGGTTTCTGACCGCCGCTGATGCTCACCATCCCTACGCCGCTGAGTTGCGATATCTTGGGTGCCAGACGCGTGTCCACCAGGTCTTCCACCTGGGAAAGAGGGATTGAGTCCGACGTGATTGCCAGTGTTATCACAGGAGTGTCTGCCGGATTGGTCTTGCTATAAATCGGCGGTGACGGCAGGTTCGCAGGGAGGAAGCTCTGTGCCGCATTGATCGCGGACTGTACCTCCTCCTCCGCAATGTCGATGTTCAGGCTCAGGTTGAACTGCAGCACAAGTACCGAGTTGCCCGCCGAACTGGTCGACGTCATCTGACTCAAACCTTGTAACTGGCCGCATTGACGCTCCAGCGGCGCCGTCACAGTGGTCGCCATCACATCCGGGCTGGCCCCTGGGTAAAACGTGAGTATCTGTATCGTCGGATAGTCCACCTCAGGCAGTGCTGAGACTGGCAGTTGGGTATATGCAACTATGCCCACCAGCATGATTGCCGCCATCAGCAAAGATGTCGCAACCGGACGAAGAATAAAAGGACGCGACGGACTCAAGGGGCGCTGCTCCCACTGGTGTTGGCTTGATTCTGTCTGTTGGAGAGATTGACCGGAGTGTTATCCTGCAGCTTGTCAAAGCTGCTGGTTGCTAAAACATCGCCCGGCTGAATGCCTTGTACCTGGACCGTTTGCTCATTGGTCACGCCCACCGTAATCGGAGTCAGATGGGCCTTGTTGTCCGCAATTACATACACATACGCCGCTTGCCCGTTGTGTTGCACTGCTGCCGTCGGTATCAGAGTCGCTCCCACCAGCGTATTCACCAGCAGACGGATGTTCACAAACTGATTGGGAAACAGGGAAGAGTCCGCATTGGCGAACTGCGCCCGCGCTTTCACCGTTCCTGTTGTCGTGTCAATCTGGTTGTCCAGGGTCAACAACGTCCCCTTGGCAATCTGCGTCTTATCGTGGCTATCGCGTGCATCCACCTCCAACTTGGCCCCCTTACGCAGTTGCTTCTGTATGGGGTCCAACTCGTCTTCGACGACTGTAAATACCGCTGTAATCGGCTGGATCTGCGTAACCACTGCCATCACGGTGCCGCCGTTGGCCTGCACTACGTTGCCCGGATCCACCAGCCGGAGTCCCACGCGTCCCGTGATCGGCGAAACAATATGGCAGTATTGCACTTGAATCTGGTCGTATTGCACTACTCCCTGGTCGTTGTGTACGGTTCCCTGCACCTGAGCAACCAGCTTCTCCTGATCGTCCAATGTCTGCTTCTGAATCGCGTTCCGCGCCCAAGCCGCTTTGTAGCGCTCCAGATCCATCTGCGCCTGCGCCAGTATCCCCTGGTCCCGCTCCAGAATCCCCTGCGCCTGCTGAAGCGTCGCTGCATAGGGTCGAGGATCGATCTCAAGCAGAGGATCGCCCTTCTTCACCAACTGTCCCTCGGTGTAGTGCACCTCGGTCACAATCCCACTCACCTGGCTGGTGATCGATGAGGTATATACAGGAGTGACCGTACCAATCGCATCCACATAGACGCCGATGTTCCCCTTCTGCGCCGTCACCGTCGTGATAGGAACAGCCCCGCCTGCGCTCCCTCGCCTTCCGCCCCTGCCACCGCCACCCTGTTCGTTCTGCGAAACCGGGTGAGACCGTAGAACAATAAAAAAACCTGCTGCAAAGAAAACCAGCAGGATAATCCATACCACGGTGCGCATACCTTTTTGCTTGGGCTTCTCTCCATCCTGTGTAGTGGAGGGTTGCGGTTCGGAGCCGATATTCGATGGCTGATGTGGATCAGGTTGCAATTGATTCTCCAGACCAAGCGCGCAGGGCACACACCCGCTCTACGCAACTTGTAGCGCTCTAAACATTGACGCATGAAGCATGCAATTTGTTGCGGTGTCTTCCGTCAACTCAAATCAAAACATCTTCCCTTCGATTGTATCGCAGCGCCCAACGCACCTGCATTGCGCAACACCCGCGCGCGAGCAGCACTCCTGCGGGTAAACCAACTACAGGGCGTGAAAAAGCCCGCATGCAAGCGGGCATATTTGAATCTTCACGGAAAGTTATGCAATGCTATTTGGTGGAGCTGAGCGGGATCGAACCGCTGACCTCCTCGTTGCGAATTCAGGATACGACCTCAGACGGCGAGAAACCAAACGATACGAAGTGACACAGAGAGGCAGTGTTCATGCGGGTTTGACGGCTGTTTGCTGCCTTTCATGTATACCGGAACGACACAGCGGCAGACCCTCCGATCTGGGCAGGGATGGCAGGGTTACGACACAAGTTACGACACAAATTTCCGACTCGATTCGTGCCTGCGAATCGCGCGATCCCTCGCCATCATAGTGCGGCAAACGCTCTCTTCGATTTACGCTACCTGCCAATAGGCGAAATATCTTTTGGGAATTTTTGGGTTTGGGGGCATGGTGGTGGCCCCTGTCCAAATCAGAAATGCCCCTCGGTCGGCTTCATTCATTCACTCAGTTACCGCGCAAGCTGCTAGTGCGTCTGGAGTGGCTTTCTGGGCTTGGTCGAGCGCAGCGTCTTCCTGTGAACGGAGTTTGACGTAGAAGGCATTGGCACTGCTCCAATCGCTCTGTGCTGTCGAGGAATTCGGATCGACCGATTGGATGATACTGAATTCCTCATCCTGCATGAAAAGGTAGCTGTCGAAGCCTAATATCATGTCCGCGCCTGCGCTCTGGCAGACGGCAGGATTCTTGGGATGGCCCCTTTGGTGTTGCAGATAATCCTTTACGGCTGACCACTGGGCGTGTGCGTCGTCCAGCGAATGCTTTGCGGTCAGAACCTCAGTTCGACACCGCTGAAAAGTGCTGCCAGCCGCGCTGCAAGCCGTCTTCCACACTGTCACAGACACAATAAACCGGGATATTGCATCATCGAGATCGAATTGTTGTGTAGTGCTGATAGATGCTTGCGGGAGCTGCACGGCGCTTACATAATTGAGCGTGATCGGCTTGATGCCCTGTGCTCCATCCAGACGAACGGCGGGAAGTCCATCTGAGTCTCCTGGAGTCGTCCCTAAAAGCCCACGTCTCAGAATGTTGCTCGCCGTTGCACTGCCCGATCTTTTCGTTGAACTGAGTGCGTAGTTTGAGCCGACGACAAGCGACGGGCATGTGCTCCAGACCCAATTTTGAGTGCATGAAAGCAACATCAGAGAACTCTCACTCCTCACAACCGTGTATTGGACTCTTTGGTACGTCTGGTATGTCGTCTCCGTCGCCGGATATGAAGTAGTTGAACACGATAAGTTCGTTTTCGCCGTCCCGGAAACAGTGTTGCCGTCTTCGCTGAACTGGCCGAGATAGGAGGTATTCCCGGAGCAGTCCGTGTATGAGTGACCTGGGGTGGTGGTCGTAACGGTGCGGGGAATATATTCGGCGGCAACCGCGACAACTTGAACGGGAACACTTGTGAAGTTCGCCTGAGCCGACAAATGAATACTGCTGATGATGCACAGCGAGACGATCAAACCCGCTTGTGAGCGAATTCCCATGGTTGCGCCTCGCGTGAAGAGATTTCTTCAATTCCGACGATAGTCGGGATGCATCTCTCAGCGTAATCCGACCATAGTAGGGATGGCAACAGACATCTGCATCCTCGTCGGGCGTCGGATCAAGGAACTCAGGAAGGCCCGTGGCTGGCGGCAGATAGATTTGGCAGAGCAAGCCGGACTCAATGAGAACTACATCTCCGATTTGGAGATCGGCAAGAAAGAGATTTGCCTCCGCGCCATGCAGAGTATCGCCCGCGCTCTGAGCGTCAAAACCGCCGACCTTCTAGCGGTCGATGAGTGAACGGCGCGGCACCCGGATTCAACCATACAATATATAAACAAAGTCTCCCATACTGAGCGCCTTCTGCCTCAGCGACTTGACTCGTCAAGATGGCCTTCTTATAGCCACTATTTTGATTTCTTGCACATTCTGAGGTCAAAATTGGGCAACCATGATCGCGCGCGCAGTGATTCAAAGGCTAGAATGACGGGGACATCGCGGCTGTGTAAAGGAACTCGCTTATGCTTGTTCAACGAGCTTACGTTCTTCGTTGTCCCGAATGCCAAGACCCCATTGCTCTCCCGCATCAAATCCCAATAGAAACAATTGGCGGTCTACCGCATCTAACCACGGGTATTTGGCCTCTAACGTACTGGTGTGAGAACTGCGCGACGCTGTCCGTGCATCGGGAAGAAGACGCCCGTCTGGTAGGCGTCGAAGTGCAGGCCCAAAGTCCGTATGCGGAAATACTTTGGTTGATTGAATTTGAATGTGGCCCCGAAGGCTACGAAAAGCAGTTTTCCATATACACCAAACGTTTAGCGATACCCTTGGAAGACGACGCAGCGCAGCGCGTGATTGCACTCTCTGGGCTTTGTGAAGGATTTCCCGTGCGGGGGTTGAGGACTTCCCGATTCCTGCCGAATCAATAGATGACACGAACACACCTCGGCTATACTAAGTTTGCCGAGCAGCCTGTTCGGATGGACGTGTCGCCCGCATCATTCTTGCGGAGTGGAGGGCCACAGTCTCAATCCTCAGAAATGAGGATACTGCTGTGCTATGCCCAAGTCAAGACGTTCCGACCATCCACGTTCTCCACGGAACTGATGATCCGGTAGAGGGAGAAAATATCGTGCAGTTTCGCTTGCTATATAGCGGTCGATTACCTGCCGCCTCGGCCTCAAACTCCCGCACAAAAATGAAGCACCAGATCAGACTTGAGTTTCATCCGCAACTCAAGCAGCTATGGCTTACCAATAAGCACCTTCGGCAAGCGTGTAGAACTTCAGCGGCGTACTGGGGCCAAAAGCACCCAGAGTTTCGAGAGGAATTGCGTCCTGGGTTGCCTATAGATCAGGCTGAGAATTGGACCCATGAAGAATTGGAGATGGTGGGACGGCGAGCACTTGCGGAGCAATGGAGCCGGTGCGGGCGAGGGTTTATTCCGCTCATTACTCAAGAATCGTGCGAGAGTTGCAGTTTAGATGTTCTCTTCCTGCGTCCAGAAGGATCTGGAATGGTGCTCCGAGGTGGAGATATTGATAATCGCCTGAAGACTCTATTTGACGCACTCAGACTGCCAGATAACCTTGATGAAGCTGGAGGGACTGAGCACGCAAATGATGAGAGTCCGACCTACTGCCTACTACAAGACGACAATTTGATTTCTGAGGTTCGGATCGTCACCGACCAACTTCTACTGCTTCCGAAAGAGAGGGAACTTCACACCTCTGACGTGTTTCTAGTCATTGACGTGAAGGTGTCTGCTCCATCGAATACGAAGTGGAAATTTGCTTTTGGCTAGGGAGCTTCTGAATGGCCGCATGGGAATACTCCGTCGAGATAATCAAACTTGAATTCGGCACAGGTAAAGAGTGGAGCATCCGTGACACCCCCTATGGGGATGCAAAGCTGCAACATCGCCTGAATGAATTCGGGGAATGGGGATGGGAGTTGGTCTCGATCCTGCCCGTTCTCTCTGGCGATGGAATCCCTGTTGCACCACCAATGCTTTATGCCATTTTCAAGAGACCAAAGGAAGCTGAGTCAGACTAATGATGCTGCCCTGTCACGTCGTGCTCAAACGCACTTAGAGAACTTGTTTGTGCCGCGCGATTCTGCCGAAGCACCTTCCTAGGGGCTTGGAGTTTCGGCAGCATTTCTCTGGTACTGGACGGGATCATTCTTTTTGCCACTACCGCTCCTCGTGACGCTGCCCTCCGATTCCAACTGCTTGAGCGCCGATTGCAGGGTTGTCCGTGGAACGCCCGTTGCTGTCTCTAGCTGTTTGATGGTGAGGTTTGCCGACTCTTCCCTGTCTAACGCCTCAAGCACTCGCTCCATCGCCACGGGAATGGCCACCGCATCCGACTCCCCAAGCACGCGATACTCTCCGTCTATCAGAGAAATGGTTGACTCGGATGGGGTTTCGTCAAAACGCGAGAGAGCTTCAATCTTTCGATGCGTGGGGGTATGGCTGCCTATCGGCCTCTTGAGTTGAAGAACAATATCAACCGCGCCCGACATTGCATTGCTGCCCCGCCCCGATACTCCAACCCCGCCGCCTTCCTTGCGCTCATGCCGAATCACCAAGACTGCAATCCCTTCGTCCCTACCTTTCTGGAGTGGCAGCATCGCCTCAAGGTTGTCCCCGGCACTGTTCTCTTTGTCCCCAGTCAGTTTTGCGAACTGTGCGAACGTATCGACAACCAAAACTGCCGCGCCGTGGGTCTTCGCATACTCCACAGCCTCCTCTACCACTTTCGCCCAGGCTGAAGTCTCCCCGTCTCGGAGTCCATGTGTCTCCTTCCAAAACAGGATATGGAAGTCCTCAGATTCCTCTATTCCCGCTCTCGCAAGGGCAGCCCTGAATGATGTGCCGGACTCTTCCGTTAGATAGACGATCCGGCCTTTTGCGGTCTGGTATCCTAAAAAATCCCCTCCCGTCAGTATGGCTTTGCACATCGCAAGAGCGAATGTCGTCTTTCCGGCGCTCTTTGGCGCTCCGTCCAATTCCGTGATCGCCTCACGCGCAAGCCAAGGCTTACAGACCCATTCCACAGGTTCGGGCTTCAACTCAAACAGCTCTTTTGCGGTGATGAATTTCATTCTGCCCAAACTCCGAGGGTGTATGAGTGAAGGGTTCGGCAGCATTTCTGCTGCTGATCGTGATGCGGATGTGAGCGCCGTTACCGCTTCCCCGATGGACTCGGACGGCTGCTCTCGGCTACTAGGCGTTCGATTTCATGCGGCTGGAATAACAACCTCCGGCATAGACGCGTAGGAAGCAGCTTCCCTTCCTTGACCCACTTCCTGACGGTGTGCGGGCTGACGGAAAGCCGTAGCGCCACTGTTTGTAGATTGAGGAGTTGCGGTGAGTAATCACTCATTTCGCTGACCTCTTCTCCAGCTTTGCAGCGACGGCAGACGCGGGAATCTGCCAAAGGCCATCGGCCTTGGTTGCATTCAGAGCGCCCGAATGGAGCATGTCGTAGACATACTTGGTTGTGCAGTGAAGCTGCTTTGCTGTATCAGAGACGCTGAAGTATTGTTCTTTTTTCATTGCTCGTTGACCTCATACTGGTGTTATATTCGTAGTGTTGGCTAGATACAACAACGAACATATGAGTCTAGATACAAGATTGACGATTTCGCGGTTTATGAGTCTAGTCAAGACGGGAGAGGCAAAGCTCGTTGGGAATCGCGTGGTTGGAAAGCTGGCCATAAAGTATCTCGTCGTTACTGACCCGGCGCGAATCTCGGAGCGGTTTGCGAATACCCCATCACAACCCGCGTCGATCTTGAAATTCACCCGGCGATACGGCCCGCTAAAAACGGACGCTCACGCGGGGCAGGAATTCACGTTTGATATTGAGGAGTGGTGCAGATTGCAAACGCAGTTTCGGAATTCATGGAGTATGACTACTCCCGCGAACCTTCCGAAGCCTGCCGAACTCGGCATCACTGGCTATAAGGCAATCGCAAGGCTGGTGCATCTCGGCAACGAGAGTTGGCTTGGGTTCGGAAGTAAGGGGGCGGAATTTCGTACAAATGACCTCTGGACACTGATCGAAGTTTGCCAAGGCGCGATCCCAGTGGAGCGCCTTCGGATTTGTACCAATCCAGATTGTAAGAATCCCTACTTCGTCGCGCACCACCTGAAGCAAACTCTCTGCAATGCGACGGGGTGCAAAGAATGGAACTCCCGCCGACTCAAATTGGAGTATTGGGAGCGCAGCAAAGGCCCGATTTTGGAAGAGCGAAAGCGCATTAGGAAGGGAGAGAAACATGGCACTAAAAAAACGCGGTAAGACGTGGCATACGCATTTCTTCGTTGACGGAGAGCGATACCGCCAATCGCTTGAGACAAGCGACTGGCGCGAGGCACAACGCGCGGAGCGAGACCTCATTCGGGATGCCAAGGCGGGCAAACTCGCTGCGAAAAAAGACGACTTCGCGCGTCTCCCCTTCTCTGCCGCTGCGGAGCGTTTTCTCGCGGATCGTAAGCCGCACCTTGCTCCTCGCAGCGTACAGACTGAGGGCGAGCGCGTGAAACCAATTAACAAGAGCTTGGGCGGGGTTGCGGTTTTCCGTATGACGGCTGCGCAGGTTGTCGCATACATCCGCGAGCGCAACTCTGCGGGAAAATCCAACGCGACGATCAATCGAGAGTTGGACATCATTCGTGGCGTTCTGAAACGGGCGAAGCGCTGGCATCACTTCTCAGAGGAGATTCACCCGCTGCCGGTGCGCCAGAGCATCGGGCAAGCGCTAACTTACGAGGAGAAGGTAAAGCTGCTCCACCGGGCAGCCGCACGACCGGAGTGGAAGACTGCCGCGTATGCCGCACGGCTCGCCCTGAACACGACGATGCGTGGGTGCGAGATAAAGGAAATGCGCTGGCGCGACGTGGACATGATCGGGCGCTCGCTGACTGTGAAGAAAAGCAAGACGGAGGCGGGCGAGCGTGTGATCCCTTTGAACGCGGATGCCTGGGCGGTGATTCTTGAGCTTTACAGGCGCTCACAGGCGCTTGGAGGTACTGAGCCAAGCCATTTCCTCTTCCCTGCCTGCGAGACGGCTCATTTCGACCCTACGCGCGGAATCAAGAGTTGGCGGACGGCATGGCGACGGCTGACGCGGGCGGTACAGTGCGCCGGGTGTGGGTTGCTGCAAAATCCCGGCGAGACGTGCGCGGGCTGCAAGGCGAGCATTGCGAAGCTCAAGAGTCCCTTTGCTGGGTTCCGCTTCCATGACCTCCGCCATCAGGCCATCACGGAGCTTGCCGAGTCCAAGGCGAGCGACAGCACCATCATGTCGATTGCGGGTCACGTCTCGCGCAAGATGCTTGCGCACTACTCGCACGTCCGGCTGGACGCGAAGAGAACCGCGCTGGACGCGCTGACGATGGGAAGGGGGAAAGAGGGCAATGCGGAGCGCACATCGAAGGGTTACGACACAAACAACGACACAAAAGTGCCGTTGCGCTCCGTACCCATGCCGCATGTTATTGAATCTTTGGTGGAGCTGAGCGGGATCGAACCGCTGACCTCCTCGTTGCGAACGAGGCGCTCTCCCAGCTGAGCTACAGCCCCCACCAGACGTGTGCAACGATCTTGCCGCATATCGCATCGGGGATCAACTTGAAGCTCCCTACAGCAACATAGCAGCGCGCATTGCGCCGTCCATTCAACTCTAAGAGTGTACCAGTCCACAGCCACCTCGACCACTCCATACGCCTATGCACCGCAATCCATCAGCCTCGCGTCACCGCTCGCGACATATCCGCCCACGTCGCCTGCAGCGCCTCTCCGAACTGTCCCCAGGGGTTCTCGCCCGGCTCCACCATCGGCAGCACCAGAGTCACCTTGGTTCCGCGCCCCGGACGGCTCACCATCTCCACCTCCGCGGCATTGCCGTACATCACATCCATGCGCTCACGCACATTGCGCATTCCAATCCCTCCACCGCGACTGCCCGTGCCCACATCTCTCGTAGCGCTCATCCCGCCTTCGCGTTCAGAATCCATCCCAATCCCGTCGTCCTCTACTTCCAGCAAAAGCCGACCATCGGTCAGCATCCGGCTCCGAAGCGTCACTGTCCCGCCGCTAATCCTCGGCTCCAAACCGTGCTTAATCGAGTTTTCGATCAACGGCTGCAGCAACATGCTGGGTACCATCACAGCCAGCGTCTCTTCGGCAATCTCTTTCACCACACATAGCTTCTCCCCGAAGCGCACCACCTCTATGTCCAGGTAGTCGTCGGTAAATGCCAGTTCCTCCGCAAACGGCACAAACGCCTCTCGGTCTTTCAGTAGTGTGCGCAGGATATTGGCCAGCTTCACGATCATCTCCCGCGCCAGTTCCGGCTTCGATCGCACCAGCGACGTAATCGAGTTCAGTGTGTTGAAAAGGAAGTGGGGATTAATCTGCCTTTGCAGAGCGTCCAGCCGCGCCTCCATCAGCAAGCGGCTCTGCTCCTCCAGCTTGCGTTCAATGCGGATGGCATTCCATATTTTTAGTGGAATCCCCACAACCACAGGTGCGCAGGCGCAGATCGCCAGCTCCACCAGCCAGTAAGGCGAGTGCAACTCGAAGTAACGCGCCGGATATGCGCGCCCCAACATGCTGGTGGCAAACTGCATCGTAGTGATCAACACCAGCAGTGCTATCTGCCGGTCAAATTGCGGCTTGCGCAGGTTGCGCGTCACCCAGCGGTACAAGCTCAAATCGATCATTGGAGAGAACGACCACACCTCCTCGCGCTCGATGAACCGCCCAAACCCACCTGCAATCGCCGCTACCGCAAGATTGACTGGCAGCGTCCAGTACTCCCCATGACACACCGCAGGCAGCGACAGTGCAGCCCCGCCCACCATCGCCGCCACCGGCCCAAGCAGCAGCCCCATGATGACCGTCGCCTCGTATGAGATGTCCGCCGCCAGAAAGTTCGGCACCCACACGCGTATCCATACTCCCAGTGTCAGCGGAATGCATATCATCGCCACCAGTGCTAATGTCTGCCGTAAGTTCCGTCGAGGCATCAGCAGCAGGTTCTTAAATGTATTGGATCGCGCCAGCGAAGATGACACCGCGGCCGCAACGCCCAGCTCCACCAGCAGCGTGATCAGGATCAGGCTGTCCTTCACCTGTTCCGGGCCCGAGTGCGTCATCCCCTGTCCCATATCCCCTACTCTAACTCGCTCGCTACTCAATCCGTATAATCGAACTATGCCCTTTGCATCCGTTCGTAAGCTCGCCGATGCCGACTTCCCCACTCGCTGGGGACACTTTCGCATCCTCGGCTTCGAGGGCGTAGTCGCCAACCCAGAACCATGCAGCAACCAGATTCCAGCTCCCTCTCGCCGCACTGAGACGGCCATCGCGCTGGTGCTGGGCGACATCACCACCGCAGATCCTACCATCGTTCGCATCCACTCCCAGTGCCTTACCGGCGACGTCTTCCACTCGCTACGCTGCGATTGCCGCCAGCAGCTCGAACTTGCCCTGGCCACCATCGCCGACGCGGGCCGCGGCATCCTTCTCTACGAAAATCAGGAGGGACGTGGCATCGGACTCATGGCCAAGCTACAGGCCTATGAGCTGCAAGACCAGGGACTGGACACCATCGAAGCCAACCTCGAACTGGGCTTCAAAGCAGACTGCCGCGAGTACGAGCTGCCTGCCGCTATCCTCCGTCTGCTGGGCGTCGATTCCGTCCGGCTTATCACCAACAACCCAGAGAAGGTCGCCGCACTCGAGGCCGCCGGTATCACCGTCGCCGAGCGCCTCTCCGCCGAGGTTCCCGCCGAACCCGCCTCCGCCCGCTACCTGCAAACCAAGCAGGAAAAAATGGGCCACCTGGTTAGCTAGCGCGATTGAGCTTTAACTCTGCCGCTCCCGCCACAACCGATAGATCCCCCAGGCCGCAGCCGAGCAACCGTCGACGATCGTCCCATCCACCAGCATTGCCTCAAACTCAGCTACGCTGACCCGACGCGCCACCAGGTCATTCTCTTCTTTGTCGAGATCTTGTTCGCCCGGGGTTAATTCTTCGGCCAGGTAGACGTACTGCATCTGATTCAAAATACCGTAGGCTATCCGCAGCGTGGCCAGCAGCGTCATCTTCTTTGCGCGCAGGCCTGTCTCCTCGCGCAGTTCGCCGTGTGCCAACTCCTCCGGGACGGTGTCGACCGTCTCCCAGCTACCCTGCGGAAATTCCAGATAGCGTCCGCCCACCGTGAAGCGGTATTGCTCCACCAGGGTCAGAAACTCCCCATCTGCTGTCCGCTCCAGCGGAATGATCAGGCACGATGGCTGTTTATCCACCACTCCATAAATCCCCCGCGAACCATCCGCGCGCTCAATCACATCCTCGCGCACACTCGTCCACGGGTTACGATAGACCTCGCGGCTGCTGATCGTCTTGATTGGGCTTCGAGAGACATCTCCCTCGTTCTTTGCGGTCAAGCCTTCTTCTCCGTATTCCAATAGACTGCATACTTCTCATCCGTGATGCGAACTATCGGCTTCACCGAGAGCGCGTCCTTCGTCTTCAATTTGAACGCCAGCTCCTTCGTAGAGACAACTTCGATCCAGTCGGCCACATCGCCCTCGGGCGCAACGGGAGCTTCAGCAGGCGCTCCTAGCTCGGCTTGCTTCGGTCCCGTATCGTATCCTCCGATCTTCGTTGGCCCGTCCTTCGGCCCTGGCCCCGACTCCGCCGCCAGCACCAGCGGCCCGTACAGTGCCGCCCGCATCGTCGCATCGCCCAGCAGCGGCTCGCTGTGCAGTTGCATCGGCAGAGTAAATTCAACCTTGTCGCCGTTGCGCCACTCCCTCGTCAGCGACAGATAGCTGCCCGTCTGTGCGAACGCCTCCAGCTTGCGTCCATTGATACTAACGCTCCCGCCCTCCGCAACCCAGCCCGGAATCCGAATGTGGATCGTCCGTCGCTGTGGCGTTGCGACTTTGATACGCAGCGTCGTTCCTTGCTCAGCAGGAAACGACGTCTCCTGCCGCAGCCCGAACTTCTGTTCCTTCCAATCCAGCTCCGATGCAATAAACTGGTTCACCCACACGCCAGCCACGTCATGAAAATAAATCGTGTCATTGAACTTCGCAAACTCCTCCGCGCCCGTGCCCGTGCAGCACCAGAACGACCCTTCCGCCGAGTTGTAGAACCTCCAGTAGCCCGCCGCCAGCGGGAAGAAGTACTGCTTCAGCCCCTGCGCATTCTGTGTCCCCAAGCGGCAATTCCACATTTGACGCTCGTACGCATCCATCCAACGCGCGTCGCCCGTCCATGTAAATACGTGCCGCTCCAGTTTCATCAGGTTGTAGGCCACGCAGCACTCGGCATCGTGATACTCCAGGCTCCCCTTCAGATTGCCCGGGTCGCTTCGCCACGATTCGCCCACGCTTGTGTTGCCGATGGCGTAGCTGCGCTGGGTCAGCACCTCGTACAGAAAGTACTGCGCGATTTCGCGATAGCGCGCGTCGCCGGTTAGCTCATACATTCTTGCCGCGCCAATCACCTTCGGTACATGCGTATTCGCGTGCAGCCCACGAAGACTGTCGCGGTGTTGCGCCAGCGGGTCTAGAAACACTGGCTGCTCGAACAGGCGCGCCGTATCCAAATACTCTTGCTTGCCGGTCAACCCATACAGGTTTGCCAGCACCTCGTTCATCCCGCCATACTCAATGCGCAACATCTTCTGGCGCTGATCCTCTCCTATGCCCTGGAAGTACCCGCGCACCCAGCCCGCCATACCTTCCGCCACAGCCAGCGCCTGCTCGTTACCGGTGTGGACGTACATATCCACCAGCCCGGCTATGATCTTGTGCTGCGTGTAGAACGGTGCCCACACCTTGGGATACTCCGTTACGACGGCGGCCAGCAGTGCAAACTGCTCTGCTGGATACGCGCTAAGATATCCCTTGCCATTCGCCGTCTGACACCGTGTCAGTTCAGCCACCATCGCATCGCCACGAGCCCGCAGCGTGTCGTTGCCCTCACTTGCATAGGCCAGTGCCACAGCAGAGAGATAGTGACCACCGTTGAAGTGTCCGCGAAGCGTGCAATCCGGCTTCTCCCATCCGCCGTACGGCGTCGCAGTCGATGTGATCCCCGAAGTTTCGCGGAAGCTGTGCAGAAGGCGGTCCGACGTCAACGAGTCCAGATACTTCTGATTGATCTCCGCCTGCGCCTTGAAGATTCCGTCCAGCAGACGCACCTGCGTCATAGGAAATGGAACCAGCTTGTCCGGCTTGGCCGTCACAAAATTATCCTGCTTCGCTGTCTCAGCCAGCGCTCCCAGCGTCATGCGCCCCAATGCAAGGCTTCCGGCCACCCCCGTCATACCCGCCAGAACACTGCGCCTGCTGGTGCAGAATCGTCCGTCCATAAAAAGCCTCGTACTGCATTACATTCCCGATCATCGTGGAAGGAAGCAGCGTCCGCAGTCTATCAATAACCTCCAGCAGTGCGACAGAGTTACGCCCAGCATAACTTTCTCTCAAAAGGCATCTGCCGCGCGAGCAAACGAAAAGCCTCCGCATGGGAGGCTTGTTCGTAACGCGTTTGGATTCTTGTTCGGCGCTTACTTGACGAAGATGAAGATGATGACGAAGGTAAACAGCGCCAGCGACTCGATGAACGCAAGGCCAAGAATGAGGAAGAGGAAGATTGCCGGTCGTGCTCCGGGATTGCGGGCCACTGCTTCCGAGGACGAGGCGATTGCCTTACCCTGTCCAATGCCGCACAGGCCCGCGGCGATCCCCATGCCGATTCCAGCTGCCAGTGGGGCATAGATGTCCGCACCGCCGCTACTCTGGGCAAATGCAGGTGTGGCCAGCAGCAACGCGGCCAATGTCATAAAGAGATATTGCAGTGTTCGCATCGTGTTTCACTCCATTCTCCCAAAGTACGCCGCCAGTGGGTGGTTGACGCTCACCGTGCTGGCACCCTCACGCTGAACGGCGTTGGTGCGCAACGCGAAGTGGGAGAGAATCTTCGCGGAGAAACTTGGCCCTGCATCCGCCGGAGTTCAGCCCGGCGCAGAGCGAAAACCTAATGCTCTGTTGCTACGGCAAGCGACAGATAGCTCATCGACAACGCCATAAACACAAACGACTGCACCACGGCTACCCCAAGATGAAGGCCCAGGAAGATCAGCGGAATCCCGATCGGGACCAGAGAGAAGAAGGCAAGAGTCACCAGGTCGCCGGCAAACATATTGGCGTAGAGACGAACCGTAAGTGACAGAACCCGGGCAAAGTGGGAGATGATCTCAATGGGCAGCAACAGCCACGACAACCACCACACAGGCCCCAGGAATTGCTTGACGTATCTCCAGCCGTTCTTGCGGATGCCGTGATAGTGGTAGTACGCGAAGGTCAGCATCGCACAGCCAAAGGGAACCACTACGTCCGCAGTCGGAGACTTCAGTCCCGGAACCAGTCCGAGAAGATTGCTAAGCAGAATAAACAGGCCCAGCACGGTCAGGAAGCTGAGAAACTGCTCGAACCCATGTCCGATGATCGATTCTGCCTGGTCGGAGACAAACTCGTGGGTCATCTCGGCCAGATGCTGCACCGTGGAAGGCTGTTCCACTGCAAGCGTCACGCGTACAGCCACGAAGAACAGCAGCAAGACGAAGAATACAATCAGCTCCATTGCAAATGTGTCGCTGATCGGCGCGGCGGGATAAGCAGGCTGCACATGCACTGCGCGCAGTAGCGAGTCCACGAGCCCGGAAAAGTGAGCATTTAGAAAACGAGTAAAAAGTAACTGTGTCGGCATAATATCTTTCATCGCGAATCGCTCTAGACAGTCCAGCTCTTCAGTAGCCTTAAGCCTTCAATTGAAAGCGCGGCCACTGCAAGCGCTAGACCGGCGATGAGAGCATAGACCGATCCGTGCAGAAACTTAAGGCTACCATAAAGCAGCGCCAGGGCGAACCCCAGACGGAAGATGAACCCGATCAGCACAGGAGCTAGCGGCCGGGCAGGTGGGGGATTAGCACTGCCTGCGTCCATCCGCGACATCACCACGGCCATCAGGCGTAACCACTCAAATAGTCCAGAACCGGAGATCAGCGCACCCACCGTGAACAGCGCCGCGCTCGGCCATCCAAGCTTCCACCAATACAGAGGAGCCCCCAGCACAAACGCAATCGCAACCAGGCGCAGAGCACTCCGCATGGTCCGCTTGAAGTCCTCGTCGCTATAGCTCTCGAGGCTCATCCTCGATTGTTCTTCAGGTAGCGCGAGGCAAGGGTAAAGATCTGTACAAAACCTGCAACAGCGCCAACCAGGATGCCGGCAATTGCAATCCAGCCGGTGTGAAAGTGTCGATCCAGCCAACTGCCAATCAGCATACCCAGCACGCACCCAATAGGAATCGCCAGGCCGAGCTGCACCATCTGCTCCGCTTTAACGTAGTCCTTGATGCCGCTGAACTTCTTCGCCGGGATTTTGGGTTCCTCGTCCATCACTCCTCATTACACCACGCGGCAGCAATCCCCCGCTCGACAGATATACTGGATCATCAAAGGCAGGAGCATCCGTGTACGAATCGCAGTTTGAAGAAAAGCTGTATAACGAGCGGCGGCAGAAGCTCAAGCAGATCGCTGCTCTGGGCCAGGCCATCTATCCCAACAGCTACGCCGCCACCATTACTATCCCCGAACTGCGCGCGGCCTACGATGCGATGACCGCCGAGCAGTTCACCGCCGACCTAGAAGCGGGCAAGAAGATCGAAGTCTCCATTGCCGGGCGCATCATGGCCATCCGCGTTCAGGGCAAGGCCGGCTTTGCCCAGTTGCAGCAAGCGGGCCAGCGCATGCAGCTCTACGTCCGCAAGGACGATGTGGGCGAAGATGCCTTTGCGCTGTACAAGCTGCTCGACCTCGGCGACCACGTCGGAGCAAGCGGTTATCTGATGCGCACACGCACTGGCGAGCTGACGGTTCACGTTACTTCCCTCACCTTTCTCGCCAAGGCGATGCTGGCGTTGCCCGACAAGTTCCACGGCCTGGAAGATACTGAACTGCGCTATCGCCAGCGCTATGTCGATCTCTTCGTCAACCCCGATGTGCGTGATGTATTCGTCAAGCGGGCCGCCGTGCTGCGCGCCATGCGCAAGTTCTTCGACGCGCGCGGCTACCTCGAAGTCGAGACACCGATGATGCAGCCCATCGCCGGTGGAGCTGCGGCCAAGCCCTTCAAGACGCACCACAACGCGCTCGACCTCGACCTGAATCTGCGCATCGCGCCGGAGCTTTATCTCAAGCGCCTGGTCGTCGGCGGAATGGACCGCGTCTACGAGATCAACCGCAACTTCCGCAATGAGGGCATCAGCACCCAGCACAACCCCGAGTTCACCATGCTGGAGTTCTATCAGGCCTACGCCAACTACCACGACCTGATGGACCTGACCGAAGAGCTAGTGAAGTTCGTCGCGATGGAAGTCAACGACTCACTGCTGACGAATTTCAACGGCGTAGAAATCGACCTCGGCAAGTGGACCAAGCTCTCTATGCGCGAGGCCATCATCAAGTTCTGGCCGCCCTTTTTCGGTGACAAGCCGAAGCTAGAAGAATTCGAAGATCACGTTCTATTCGCGGCACGCCTAAAGTGCGCGATGGCAGCCGCAGACGCATTTCGCATTCCGCAGGACGAGGAATGTGGCCCGCTCGACGTTGTAGTCGAAATCGAAAGACAAAAAAAAATCGTGCTCCTATGCAGCGCCGCACTCGCCGATATCGGAAGCCAGATTCTACTGGAGGACGGGAAGCCAAAACTTGGCAAGATAATAGCTACAGTTTTTGAAGCTGTTGCTGAATCGCACCTCATCCAGCCCACCATCATCTACGACTTTCCACTAGCCGTCTCGCCTCTCTCTAAAATCAAGACGGACGAGCCTGATTGGGTGGAGCGGTTTGAGTTCTACATTGGCGGCTTCGAGATCGGCAATGCCTTCAGCGAGCTGAACGATCCCGACGACCAGCTCCGCCGCTTCCAGGCCCAGATCGAAGACCGCAAACGCGGTGACGAAGAAGCCATGGCCGAAGTCGACACCGACTACGTCCGCGCCCTCGGCTACGGCCTTCCGCCCACTGCCGGCGAAGGCATCGGCATCGACCGCCTCACCATGGTGCTGACCGGGTCGAAATCCATCCGCGACGTCATCCTCTTCCCACTCCTACGTCCGCAAACCGCCAAACCCGACACCGCGGAATAGCGGAAGACCCGGGGCTGAAGCCCTTTCCTCGGCGGGCCATTCTTCGTGGGGATGAAGGCCCCACGCTCCCTCCGGTAAGGCAACGGCGAAAGCAGATTCCTCCGCTTCGGCTACGGAATTACAACAAAGCAACCCACCCATGACGATGAATCCGTCATGAATGGGGCACCCGGTTTTGATGAGATGGTTTCAGGGGCCTGAAGGCCCCGGCTCCCACCGAAGCAAAAAGCCCCACCCACCGCGTGCGAGATAGATGAGGCTCTCGGTAAGACAAAATGCGGGGATTCTTCGCTGCGCTCAGAATGACAAGCAAAAAACTTGCAGCATCAAATAGCCGTGTGAACGCTTACTGGAAGTTGAGCGACTCGATACCGAGGAACTCGGCGCTCTCGCCCAGCTCTTCTTCGATGCGCAGCAACTGGTTGTACTTGCAGATGCGGTCGGTGCGGCTGGCCGATCCGGTCTTGATCTGCCCCGCTCCGGTAGCCACGGCCAGGTCGGCGATAAACGTATCTTCCGTCTCGCCGCTGCGGTGGCTGATGACCGAGGTATAGCCGTAGCGGCGGCCCAGTTCGATGGCCTCCAGCGTCTCGGACACGGTGCCAATCTGGTTCACCTTGATCAGAATCGAGTTGGCGGTCTTCGCCTCGATGCCCTGTTGCAGGCGTTCGGTGTTGGTGACAAACAGATCGTCGCCCACCAGTTGGATGTGTCCCAGCCGTTCAGTCAGCAGCTTCCAGCCGTCCCAATCGTCCTCTGCCAGGCCGTCTTCGATGGAGACAATGGGGTACTTCTTGGTCCAGTCCTCATAGAAGTCGATCATCTGCTCGCTGGTCTTCTCGCTCTTGTCGGACTTCTTGAAGACATACAGCTTCATATCGGCGTCGTAGAACTCGCTGGATGCCGGGTCGAGCGCGATGGCAACCTGCTCGCCGGGGGTATAGCCGGCCTTAGTGATAGCTTCCAGGATCAGTTCGACGGCCTCTTCATTTGACTTAAGGCTTGGCGCGAATCCGCCCTCGTCGCCCACTGCCGTGTTATATCCCTTCTTCTTCAGCACGCCCTTCAGCGTGTGAAATACCTCGACGCCCCAGCGCAGCGCATCGGCAAAGCTCTCCGCGCCAACCGGCATCACCATAAACTCTTGGAAGTCCACGTTGGAATCGGCATGGCTGCCGCCATTCAGGATATTCATCATAGGCGTGGGCAGGATGCATGCGTTCACGCCGCCCAGGTAGCGATACAGAGGCAGCTTCAGCGCATTGGCACTGGCGCGCGCGGCGGCCATGGAGACAGCCAGAATCGCGTTGGCGCCCAGCTTGGATTTGTTCTCCGTACCGTCGATGGCGATCATGGTGGAATCCAGCAGGCGCTGGTTGCTGGCGTCCAACCCGGTCAGTTCGGGGGCCAGGATGGACTCTACGTTCTCTACTGCTTTGAGCACGCCTTTGCCCATGTAATGTTCTTTATCGCCGTCACGCAACTCCACGGCCTCATGTTCGCCGGTGCTTGCGCCGGAGGGGACAGCGGCGCGGCCCATGGCCCCGCCAGATAGGGTAACGTCAGCTTCAACGGTGGGATTTCCGCGGGAATCCAGAATTTCGCGGGCGGTGATGGATACGATCTCAGTCATGTTGCTCCTATGGGGTAGTGGCCGATTGGTTGCTGCATGGGAAAAACTTTGCGGTGCGGATTTCACACTGCCTTGTTGCGCGACCACGCGATGCTGCATGCGGTCGTTGAGTTTGGCACGGCGGTCTACCGCAATTTCCGGTCCGCCGGAGGAGTGGATAGTTGTAATCAGATCAACAGCGTTCTGCTTCACTCCCTCAATTTTAGAGCATTTTCATCGGCCCTGGTACAACGCGACGAGGTAGTGCTGTCGTTTCACAGGAGATTAACCCAAAGTGGCACACCGCATTTCGTCAGATGCAGCCGGTAAAAATTCACTTGTAAACATGGGCTGTTGCAGAAGATATACTAGAGAGGAAGCAGAAAGTAGCTGCATCTACACGGGTCTTTGGACATCCAATTAAGATTGATTCAGATGGGATGTTCTCGTGGTGTCTGTATGTATCGAAAGCTTGGTCTACACATTGCTATGCTTTCCGTCGCGCTGCTGGCGCTGCCGCCGTGCGCCCGCGCAGACACACTGCTACTTGCTCTGAATCAGACCTCCGTGGTGGACACACTCAGCGCCAATGCCTCGTTGAGCCAGGACGTACAGGCAACCTCGAACAGCACACTCGATGGCATGGCATTCTTTCTCAGCGACCCTAGCGGGGCACCCATTACCTATTCCATCAGTGACCTGACGACCAGCTCGTCTCTGTTCAGCGAAACATTCGACGACACCACGCTGGACCCGCTGCTGACCACGATTGCCATTCCGGAGGGAGCGAAGGCCTGGCTGGAACTCTACCTGCCACCGACCACGCTGCTTGCCAATGGCGATACCTACCAGTTCTCGTTGAGCGGAGCAGGTTCGCTAAAGGTTGGCATAGACCCAACATCTACCCAGGATGTAAGCCTGCAACCGGTGGGAGGATCGACGCTTGGATTGCGCGTGTGGGGCGATTCAGCAGTGGCGCCTGAGTTGGACTCGTTGCTCCTGCTGGGCACCGGTGCAGCTTTCCTGGTGTTTGCCGGAGTCAAGCGCAAGCAGTGGATACAGTAGAGTAAGGCAACAACCCCCTCACAAAGGAATCTCTGCCTTCATTCCCGTAACTGTATACGTGGGAGTCTATTCCTGCCATATGCGACTTATATTCCATGCAGCTAAAGCCACCAAGGGAATCTCAATCCATAGAGCATTTCTTCACGGATGGACGAGCTCCCCGCCAACTGGAATCCCCTTGCGTGTAAGCACGTCATGCAGCTCACGCCCAAATCGCCTCGTGGAACGCCCGCGCACTTGTTTGCACTCTCGATTCCCTGCCGGCGATTTTGCCGCAAAGCATTGTCCCAACCCTCTAACCTGAGCATGGAGAAGCGCGTATGCAATGCGCTTCAACGCGTCTGGACAGGAGCGCGGCGTCATACCGCGCAACTTTCTGACGAGGGAGATAAGCCATGAGAATCGTGGGGCAAGAGAAGAGCAATCAGCCCGGCAGGTCTATCCATACTGCGGGTTTCGTCTGCATGGCGGCAGTCTGCATGCTTGCCGTGACACCAGCCTTTGCGCAGGATGCAATGGGCAGAGCGCAGAACGGCTCCGATCAAAGCGCTGTGGCCAAGTCCGCGTCTGCCACCAGCTCATCTCAGGACGAGCGATCAGGCGTCTCTCACCCCAGTTCTGCTGTGATTACCGTTACGCCTTCTATCGACGATACGGATAGCATTACTTCCCTACCGCCAGCTAAGCCCGCGGTGACCTCGACCAAGCCCTCGACGGCCACACCCAAGCCAACACCGAGCACAACGCTAGCGACCAGGCCCACACCGGCATTCGCTCCGATGGCAACCACCGCGCCAAAGGCAACTCATACCAAGACAACAGGGAAGTCCAGTGACGCGTCTGTCTTTGATCCTGACGCCAACATTGTTACCGATGAGACGGCAGGACGCGCCGACCGGCTACTGTTGAGTGGTGCTCAGGACGAAGTCAAACACTATCAGGACACAGGCATCGTCACCCGTGTACCGTCACGCCCAGGCGAAGTTCCCGATGGCACGTTGGTCAAGGTCAAGTTGACCGAAGAGCTCTCCACATTGACCTCCGCACCGGGTTCGACCTTCAGCGCCGAGATCACCGAGCCGGTACTGCGCGATGGTCAGGTTGTGGTTCCGGCAGGCTCGACGCTGCAGGGCCACATTACCCTGGTCCGCGAAGGCAAGCGAATTGGCCCCTCGGCCGCGCTTCACCTGGAGGCGGAGACCATCACCCTGCCCGACGGCTCGCAGTATGCGCTGGCCGCACGCGTCATCGACACCGATAGCTGGGACGACACCCGAGTCGACCACGAGGGAACTATCCTGCGCAAGGATCACGGCAAAGCAACCGCGGCCACCACTACACTTTCGGCCGGCGCGGGGATGGCCGCCGGAGCCATCGTGGGCGGCGTACCCGGAGCGCTGATCGGCGCAGGTGTGGGCGCGAGCGTCAGTACCGTGGTGTGGGCGCGGCAAGACCGCCAGGCCGACCTTCCTGAGGGCCTCGGCGTCGTCTTCTGCCTCACCGAGCCGATGCGGACCACCCCGCTCAGCGCGCGTCTTACCAGCTCAGGCGGCGCCGGGGCTGAGTAAACCCGAAACTTCGATTGGGTGCTGAAACTGGAAGGGCCGCTCCGATTCACGGGGCGGCCTTCTTTTTGTGATGATGTATCAAGCACTGGCTACTGTTTCCACCGTCAGCGTCTTCGCTTTCTTCCGCAATATCGCAGCCGACACCAGCGTGATCAATAGCCCCACCGGAAGCGGCTCCAGGAACGTCATTGCCGAGTTGTACAGCACGTGGTTGTACATCTCCGTGTAGCGTTTAAGATTCTGAATCTGTGCCTGCACGGCTGCCGCGCTCGCACCCGAGGCCTGCATCTTGGCCACCTCATAGGCGGAGTACTTGTCCATGAAGTCCGGCATGAACTTGAAGTACATAATCTCCCACGTCAGCACATAGAAGACGCAGGTGATCAACATGATGCACACGCCGACACCAACGCCCTTGGCAAAGGTGATATGGCCACCGCACTCGTTGTCGCGATAGGAGCGGATGCCGAAGAAGACCAGCAGGAAGGCCAGCACCATGGTCGTATACCCGACATAGGCGCCGCGATCGAAACCGATCCGGTCGGCAAACGGCAAGGTGGTCGACATTAACACCGCGATCAGAACGCCGGAGATGAGCCCATAGGTCAGTACTGTCTTTTTCATCGTTTTCACCTTCACGAGAATTTGTCTACGCACTCAACCTACCGCGCCGCGTGGGGGCCTTGTCGTCATCCTTTTGTATGATTTTGCCCGCGTAAGCCAAAAATCAATCCTTTGGGTGATCGTTTACGGCAGCAAGCCAAGTTCCTTGCCCAGTTGCACCGCCTGCGTCCGTCGCCGGGCGCCCAACTTGTCGAAGGCGCGGCTGCAATGGGTCTTCACCGTGTTCTCGCTGACAAAGAGCTTGCCCGCGATCTCGCGGTTGCTCATGCCCTGGGCTACTAACGCAAGAATCTCCATCTCGCGCCGCGTGATGCCCAGATCGTCGCGCTTCTTCTCATCCGCAACAAACGGTTCCCCGGCCGGAACCTGAACCTCCCGCACTACGATCTTGTGCTGTCTTCCAGTCAGCCGCAGGCCCAGCCAGATCCCCAGCCCGGCAAAGATGATCGCGACCAGGCCGCCATAGATCTCCATCGAATGCTCGATCACCAAAAACTGGTACTCCGACCACTTCAGCAGGGTGATCAGGACCCCGCCAAGTATCCCGCAGATGAGTATGGTGCGCGTCATAATCTCTCGTGAATGGTCGAATGCAGGCCGACGGAAGTCCCTCCGATGCGCTGCCGATCTTCTTACTCAAGAAGAAGAAGATGCACGTATCGACCAGATCGATTCAGCCTACTCGTGCAGTTGCGCCAGCAGGCTCTTCCAGTTGCTGCGGTTACGACGAAAGGACTTCTTCAGGTCCTCCAGGATGCGCTCAAAGTCGGTGTGTCCGCTTAGTTTGCGCCATGCAGGGTTCTTGCTGAACCAGGGATAGTTCTCGTTACCCAGGTAGATGGCCCGGCGCAGCCAGTGCAGCGCTTCAGACTCGTCGCCATCCACGGCAAAGTACGTTGCCAGCCGGTACGACATCTCGCCATCCGCCTCCGCCGCGGCCAGCGTCTCTTCCAGGATGAAGCTGGCTGCCTGCGCGCGGTCGCCGAGCAGCGAGTAGCAAAGCGCAAGCGTGGGGAAGACGATGCGCAGGCTGCTCTCGTCTGCCACAACCTGTTCCAGCGTCTGCACCGCGCGGTGCAGGTCGCCCAGGCGCATCTGCTGGTAGCCACGAGAGATGCGCAGCAGAGGCTGGCGCGGCTCAAGGGTCAGGCCTTTTTCTATCTCCTCACCCGCCAATTCAAGCTGGTTTTGATACTGATAAACTCGGGCACGCTGGTTGTACAGGATGGCCGCGTTGGATGGGTTAAGGCGCAGCGAAGTGTTGAACTGCTCCAGCGCCTCCTCATACAGTCCGTCGATGCGCAGCGTCTGCCCGGCCACCAGATGGACGTTCCAGTCATTGGCCGCGCTCTGCAGCAGGTGTTCGATGCCGTGCCGCGCAGACTCCTTCTCCCCGCGCGACAGTAGCATGTACACCCGGTAGAGGTTGGCCTCCACCGATCCGGAATCCAACTTCAGCGCTTTATCAAACGCACGCCGTGCCTCAATCAGATGCATCTGTCCACCCAGTCCGTGGCGTGTGTACTGCAGATGGGTAATGCCCAGGCCCGACCACGCAGGCGCGTACTCCTCGTCCTGGCGCACCACGCGTTCAAACATTGCGCGGGCGCGGTTCAGGTCGTCCAGCGATCCGGTGCGCGACATAAAGGAAGACAGCACAGCGCGCGCTTGCAGGTACTCCTCCGAAAGCTCCTGCGAGAGGGATGGCGAGATGTCGCGTGCAGTGTCGAATGAGGCTGGCTTCTCTAAATCGCCAAAACCCTGCAGCGTGCTGAAGACCTCGTTGCAAATCTCTGTCTGCACGCTGATCAGATCGAACGAGGCGACGTTGATGGAACCACCCGCGCGTACCGACTGAGTGGGAATATCCAGCAGTTGCCAGTTCAAATCGAAGCCCTTGTCGGAGCGCAGAAAATTGCCCGCCAGCACAAAACGCACTAACAGCTTTTTGCCGATGGCCAGCGGATCCAGTTGCTGAGCTGGAATGGACATCAGCGAACTGGAAGGGCGCACCACCAGCGACGTCATACGCGCCAGGCGAGCGGCAATGGCGTCGGCCAGTGCGTAGCCGTACAGGGGCGCCGGCACGGTATCCTGTGCCACCGTAAGCGAGTTGTCAAAGTTGACTGTGTTACCAAAATTGACAAAAGGAAGCACCACAATGGAGTTCTGCTTTGCAGTGGCAGATGCGCCCGATTCACGGAATCGCTCGGCGAGCATGGATAGAATGCCGGTGGTGCGCTTCTCCTCTTCCGGCGTCTCCAGTTCCAGGCGTCCCTGAGCTGGAAGTTGCGAGATGGAGTCGCCCGGCATTCCCACCGAATCCAGTTGCAGTGTCTTCATCACCGTGCGTAAAGCTTCGCGCACATCGGCCGCCGAGGCAAAACGAGCCGATGGCTGCTTCTCCAGGCAGCGCAGAACCAATGATTCCAACTCCACGGGCAGATCGGGCAACGCCTCACGCAGGCTGGCCGGATCGGAGAACTGCGTGGCGCGGATCGTCTTGAATTCCGGTGCATCGGCTTGATGAAAGGGATGACGTCCGCTCACCAGTTCGTACAGAATCAGGCCCAGCGCAAAGACGTCCGACTGAACACTGGTGCGCCCCGTAACAAACTGCTCCGGCGCCATGTATGCGATGGTTCCTCCGCGCGCCGTGTACGTCGCCCCAATCATGGGCGGATTCCGCATACCCGCGCTGGCAGGGTCAAAGTCGGTCTCGTCGGCATTCAGCCTGCGTGCCAGGCCGAAATCCAGTATCTTGATCAGTCCGCCATCGGTCAGCATTACGTTGGCCGGCTTCAGGTCGCGATGAAAGATGCCCAGGTGATGCGCTGCAGCTAGTCCGTCAGCAATCTGGATTCCTGCCGACAGTACCAGTTGCAGGCTGGCTGGACCTTCTGCAATTACCTTGTCCAGGGACTTGCCTGGAATGTATTGCATCACGATGTAGGCCTCGTCTTCGCCGCCTGCCTCCGCGGGCGCCTCGCCTACGTCGTAAATAGCAGCTACATTCGGATGGTCGATGGCCGATGCCAGCCGCGCTTCGCGCAACTGTGTCGCGCGCACCTGTTCCAGCGACAGCGCGCCGCGCTTCAGCAGCTTGATCACCACAGGCCGCTGCAACAGCGTATCCGTGGCCAGGTAGACAACCCCCGATCCGCCAGATCCTATCTTCCGCTCGATCTCGTAGTGCCCAATGGTTCGGCGCTTCATCTATTGATTATCGCAAGGCTGGATGAATACTCGATATACAAAGGGCGATGTTCGCACGTTTGTGTGGAGTACGATGGCAGCCGTGAGTTCAACGTCACCATTCCGGCTGGGAGACATTCTTGCCAACGCCATCACGCACGGCGTAGGAGCGGCCTTTGCAGTGGCCGGGGCCGTCTACCTGATTGTTCGCGCCTCGCATGGCAGCGCATGGCTCATCGCCAGTTGCAGCATCTACGCCGCAACGCTGGTGCTGGTTTACATCTGCTCCACGCTTTACCACTCGCTGGTGCGCACCCGCGCGCGCCACGTCTTCCATGTGCTGGACCACGCCTCCATCTACCTGCTCATCGCAGGAACCTATACGCCGTTCATGCTGGTGTCCATGCGTGGGCGGCTGGGCTGGACGCTGCTCGCCGTTGTGTGGACGCTGGCCGTCGCGGGTGTGGTCTTCAAGAGCCTCGCGCTGGGCAAGTTTCCCGCCGCGTCGGCAACGGTGTACATCCTGATGGGCTGGTGCATCGTCTTCGGAATTCGCCCGCTGCTGGCCGCAATCACCTGGCCGGGTATGATCTGGCTGATCGCGGGAGGACTGGCCTATACGTTGGGCATCGTCTTCTTCGCCAACGACCGCCTGCGCTACTTCCACGCGCTATGGCACCTCTTCGTGCTGGCAGGCAGCGTGACGCACTACTTCGCGGTGCTGCTGTATGTAGTGCCTCCGCAGCGGTGAGGGCTATCGCTTGGCGCGGGCTGTGGAGGAGGAACGTGCGCTCTTTTCCGGGCCGAGCGTGTCCAGCAGAAACTCTCCGTCGGGGAAGACGGCGCGCAGTTCCAGCTTGCCGCCGAGTGCCTCGACGTAGCCGCGCATGGTGCTGAGCAGAAGATCGGTGCGGCGCTCGATGCGCGAGACAGCGGTCTGCGGAATGTCCAGCCGCTCGGCGAGTGCGACCTGCGTCTGTTGCCGCGCCAGACGCAGCTTGCCGAATCCCATGCGCTCCAATTCGTCCGCCGCCTCTTGCTGAATCCGAACGCGTTCTTCTTCCGAGAACTTGTGCTTGATCTCGCTCCAGGGTGTAGCCATCGTTTAGCTTCCTCGGAATTCGTCGGTGAACTCGACCACGTAGACCATAGAAGCACTATACCATAGAAGTTTTATTTGTGGGGTTGATGCGTGGGAGAAAGGAGCTATTTGCGGGTGATGTGCGCTTCAAATAACGCGCGGAGTTCGTCAATTTGGGCAGGAGCAAGTTCGCGCTTAGGGATTGGAGCAACTATCTGGTTGCCCTGTTGAAAGAGGAGGAAGGCGCGGTCGTTTTCCGCGTACTTGATATAAGTTTGCCAGTTTGTATGACCGTCAGATGAATCGCTCGAAAAGTGTAGTCCGTCCGAATCCGCATCAATACTTCTACGCCCGTGAAGAAGAAACATTTTCCGATAAGTGCGACGAAACTTGTAGGGATAGAAGACAACCGGCAAAGAGACCCAGAACAGTCCCAAGATGAAACACGAGACGAGGTTAGTCCACCGGACACCTGCTAGAACCGCTATGATCGAGATCGCAACAAAGAGCGCTCCGATACACATAGTCAAATAGAGGCCGAACAGGGTTGATTTAGAACGCTTGCGCATCGCGAGCTTGGACGCGGCAACAAAGTCGTTCTCGCTGATCTGGTATTCAATGTGCATGGATTAGTGCCGTGGTCTGGCTGCGGCGTCAGCTTCGGCAATCGCGGCCGCCGCATCCGGCACCTTCTTGCGCTTGCCGAAGAAGAACATAATCGCGCCGAAGGCGAACATGATGCCTCCCCAGTCCAGGTTGATGTCCATGCCCAGCGACTTCTGGTAGAGATCGGCATCGCTGTGGGTGAAGACGCCGAAGACGCCCATGATGCCGCCGATCAGCAGAAAGACCAGGCCAAGCGGTATGCGTATGTCGAGACCCATGAAGCGCTCCTTTGCATATGAGAGAAAGCGTACCTCAGGGGCTAAAACCCCTCGCTTTCGGATGTCTTTGCGGCACGGCTGAAGCCGTGCCCTTAAGCAAAACAATTACGCATCCTACGAAACTAACGATTCTGTGAAGTAGTGCAGTTGCGCAAACAATTGACGTTTCCTTGAGGCCACCACGTTCGATGAACCTCTTAAGCAAAAATGATGTTCAGCACCACCGCCATGGCCAGCACAGCGAGCGCCCATACAGTTGGTCTCATGTACCACACCTTGTCGGCTTCCACAGGTTTAGGAGTTAGCGAGTAGACCAGCCCGGCCAGTTCCTGCTCTGGTCGAGCTGCCGACATGCGGGAGACGACGATCGTGACCACCCAATTGATGGTGAACGCGAAGATCGCGGTCCAGAAGTTCTGCGCCATGTCGCTGGGGTATTGGTGCACCACATGGATCCATCCACCATGGATGCCGGCCGCATCGCCCAGCGGCAGGGTCAGGCCATGGTGAACCAGCGCGCCCATGGTTCCCACCAGCAGACCCGTGAAAGCTCCATGCCCTGTCGTTCGTTTGCTGAACATGCCCAGCAGGAACGTCGCAAACAGCGGCGCATTCACCAGCGCAAACACCAGTTGCAACGCGTCCATGATGTTGTTGAAGCTGGTGACGGCGTATGCCGCCGCAATCGACAGAACAATCCCCCCAATGGTCGCCATCCTCCCCATCCACAGGTAGTGCGCATCGCTGGCATTCTTGTTGATGTAGGCCTGATAGATGTCATACGTCCACACCGTATTGAATGCCGTCACATTGCCTGCCATGCCGGACATAAAACTGGCCAGCAGAGCCGTCAGTCCCAGTCCCAGCACGCCGGTGGGAAAGAAGGTAAGCAGCATTACTGGGATGGTTTTGTTGTAGTCGTACACCAGCACGCCGTTGGAGTCCACCACGTCTTTGCCGGTGATGGCGTCCGTCTTCACGGGAATTATGCCATGGGGATGCGCCTCATCCATGGGCAGCGGCTTGCCCTGCGTATCCACATATGCGGTCGGATTCGCCGCAGCCGTCGCCAACCCGCTGGTATGGGTCGCAATCGACACCGCGATCAGCCCAGGCAGAATCACCAGGAACGGCAGAAACATCTTGGGCACCGCGGCAATCAGCGGAACCTTGCGTGCCGAATCTTCCGAATCCGCCGCCATGGCGCGCTGAATCACCAGGAAGTTGGTGCACCAGTAGCCAAAGCTGGACACAAATCCCAGCCCCATCACCAGGCCGAACCACTCCACACCCAGCGCGTTGGTGTTGGCATGCGCCATGCCCTGCCAACTGTGCGTCATGTTAGCCGGCAGAGTGTGCTTGATGCCTTGCCATCCGCCTACGTTGCGCAGCCCGATCCATACCAGGGGTAGCAGGCCGGCCACGATCAGGAAGAACTGCAGCACCTCGTTGTAAATGGCGCTGGTCAGTCCACCCAGGAAGATGTATCCCAGCACAATCAGCGCGGAGAGGATGATGGAGACGTGAAAGATGTACGCATCTGGCAGAATGTTATGGAACAGGCCCAGTTCCTGGATCAGCAGCGCCATCGCGTACATCGAGATGCCCGACGAAAAGATTGTCATGAAGGCAAACGAGAATGCATTCACTGCGCGCGTCTTCTCGTCGAAGCGCATGCGCAGGAACTCCGGCACGCTGCGCGCTTTCGACCCGTAGTAGAACGGCATCATGAAGATGCCCACAAAGCACATCGCCGGTATGGCGCCAATCCAGTAGAAGTGGCTGGTCAGGATGCCATATTTGGCGCCCGACGCTCCCATTCCGATCACCTCCTGCGCTCCCAGGTTGGTGGAGATGAAGGCCAGTCCGCAGACCCACGCCGGGATGGAGCGGCCAGCCAGGAAAAAGTCGCTGGAGGTCTTCATATAACGCTTCAGGGCAAAGCCGATACCCAGAACGAAGGTAAAGTAGACCAGCATGATCAGCCAGTCGATATAGGTGAGGGTTGTGGGAGTCACGTTGTTCTGTCCTTGGACTGCGTGTTCAAAGTGCTAATTGTGAGGGTTTCCGGTGCGAGGAAACTGTAAATGTTTGTCGGGGTCCAGTCCAGCGCAGAATCAAGTTGGACTCAACTACCAATCCCGCGCATTTTTTACCGCATCAGGAAAACGCGGAGTACGATTGCTGCATCCTAACTCTGTAACAGGGAGCATGGTATCTGGGGCCCGGTGCGTGAAGTGCCGGAGCAGGGGAAGATGCCATCGCTTCAGGGTGTCAGGCCTGGGGGTATATACATGTCGGAGAGCGGACCGCTGTTACCCTTCGCCAACAACCTCTTGAAGAAGACCCCAGTCATCCTTCTCATCGACGACAACGCCATCCAGGCCACCATCCGTCAGGCGATACTGCAACGCGCCGGATACTTCGTCATCGCCGCACTCGATCCCATTCGAGCGCTGGCACGCTTCCAGCAGGACGAGTTTCCCGCCGTCATCGACGCCCTCATCACCGATCACGTGATGCCCGGAATGAACGGTGCGGAGTTTGTGCGCGAGTTGCGTAAGACCCATCCCGCACTACCGGTCATGGTGATCAGCGGCCTCGAGGACGCAGAACCCGAGTATGCAGGTATGAATGTGCGCTTCCTTCACAAGCCGCTTTTGCCCGATCTTCTTCTCTCCAACCTGCTCGAGTTGCTTCAACACTCCCATAAGAGCGCAGCATAAGAGTTGTCGTTTCAGCACACAACACTCCTGCATTACAAGTGTGATGTACGTCACACTCTGAATGACCTACCCGACCCTCTTATCTGAGACAATGACATTAAGATGTCACTTCACCCCATGCCGGAGTTCGGAAGCTTCTGTCTGCTGATTGCACTAGGGCTCACGACGTTTAACTTTCTGGTCGGATCGTTTGCACTCTGGCCTGCTGGTATGCGTTGGCTCGCTGGTGCTCTTGGTATTCCCGAGAACAACTTAATTCGCCTGAACGAGTACGCACGTCGAGCCGGGATTGCCAGCTTTTTTGTCCTCTGTTGCGCTGCGTTTGCCTTAGTATGGGCCGCCTTCACCAACGACTTCTCCGTGGAGTACATCCGCGCGCATTCGAACATCGCGCTCAATCCTGCATACAAATTCGCCGCTTTATGGAGTGGGCAGGAAGGCTCCCTGCTACTTTGGGCCTTTCTTCTAAGCGCTTACGGATTCGTGCTGCGCGTGCGACATCGTGTCGATGTTCGCCTCAGCGCCTTTGCCTCTGTCATTTTGGCGGGCATCCAGGTTTTCTTTCTCCTTCTTCTGGTAGTTGCCGCTCCACCCTTTTCCGTCCTACCCGGCCCGGTAGCTACCGACGGCGCGGGACTCAATCCGCTGCTCCAGTATCCCGAGATGGTCATCCATCCACCTATGCTCTATCTCGGCTACGTGGGCTTCGCTGTCCCCTTCGCTTTTGCCCTGGGTGCGCTCATGATGCGCTATCCCGGCGAAAAGTGGATCCACATTACACGCCGCTGGACCATGGTCACATGGCTCTTCCTCACCTGCGGCATCTTTATGGGCGCTCACTGGGCCTACTCCGTCTTAGGCTGGGGAGGCTACTGGGGATGGGATCCGGTCGAAAACGCATCCCTCATGCCCTGGCTCACCGGTACCGCCTTTCTCCACTCCGTCATGATGCAGGAAAAACGCGGCATGATGAAGAACTGGAATGTGTGGCTCATCTTTTCCACCTTCATGCTGACGGTGCTGGGCACGCTGCTCACCCGCTCCGGCATCATCAGCTCCGTGCATGCCTTCGCCCAATCGCCCATTGGTGCGTGGTTCTACACCTTCATCAGCATTGTCTTCCTGGTCTGCCTCATCACCTTCCTCATGCGTCGCGACCATCTCAAGTCGGAGAACAAACTGGAGTCGCTGGTCAGCCGCGAGTCCAGTTTCCTGTTCAACAACATGATCCTTCTGGCCGCCTGCATCACCGTACTTTGGGGAACGCTCTTCCCGCTTCTCTCCGAGGCGGTCACCGGATCCAAGGTCACCATGGGAGCGCCCTACTACAACCGAGTCAACATCCCCATCGGCCTGTTCCTTCTCTTCCTCACCGGACTGGGCCCGCTGCTTGCGTGGCGCTCTACTACGCTGCGTTCCATCCGGCGTAACTTCGTGCTACCCGCCGTTGCCATGGCCGCCACGGCCGTTGGTCTCATGATCGCCGGCGTGCGTCCCTGGACCGATGGCGACGACATGCAGTCCACCCTATTTTCGCTGGTCGCATTCACGCTCTCCGCCGGAGTCATTACAGCCATCCTCGAGGAGTTCATCCGCGGAGCCTCCGTCGTGCGTACCCAAACAGGCAAAAACCTGCTCTCCTCCGCGCTTCTTCTCACCCATCGCAATACGCGACGCTACGGCGGATACATTATCCACTTCGGCATTGTCGTTATGTTCATCGGTATCGCCGGTGGCGCCTTTAACCAGGCGCGCGAGATGGAGATGAGCTACGGCGACACTATCGCCATCGGCCCCTATCGTCTGGTCTGTCAGAGCATCACACAGGACAGCAAGCCGGAGTATGACACCGACTATGCCGTGCTCAATGTCTACCGCGGTAACAGCTATGTCACCCAGCTTGCACCGGAAAAGCGCACCTACTTCGCCGGCACCGATCATGAGCAATCCTCAACCATCGTCGCGCTCCACTCTCGCGCCGATGCCGACCTCTATACCGTCTTCGAGGGCCGCAATCCAGACAGTGGCCGCCCCATCATCAAGGTCTTTCTCAATCCCCTGATCGCCTGGATCTGGATTGGCGTTGCGATTGTGGTGGCAGGTACCTTCATCGCTCTGGTTCCCAATCTGGTCCGCACTCCGATACGGCTGCACCAGGGAGATTCGGTTACCGTGCCACCCGCTGCAGTGCTGGGTGCAACCCATATAGTAGCCAAGGTGCCCCATGCGTAGACTCGCTCAGCTTCGGCGTGCATGCAGTGGCCCGGTCTTCTGGGCGCGCACCCTCCAACTCGCCCTGCTCTGCATCGTCGCCGTCGTTATGTTGGGCGCGAGTAAGTCGCGCTTCGATCGCCTCGGCCATGAATTGATGTGCTCCTGCGGATGCGCGCAGATCCTGCTGGAGTGCAACCACGTGGGCTGCCCCGATTCAGCACGCATGATCGGCGAATTGCACGCGCAACTTGATAGCGGCAAGGGCGACACTCAGGTGCTGCAGTGGTTCGAGGCAAAGTACGGGGCCATCATCCTCGCCGCGCCCATCCGCGGTGGCTTCGATAACGCAGCCTGGATCGTGCCAGCCGTTATCTTCGTCCTTGCCACGCTGGGCACCTTCGGAATTGTCTGGCTCTGGAAGCGGCGTGCGCTCGCCCTCGCCGGGCCAGGCAGCGGCGACCTCGCTTCGCCCAGCCAGCTCAATCCACAGGACGCGGCCCTGCGCGAGCGCATTCGCCGTGAAACGGAGTACTGAATGGCCCTTATCGCCGCTATCTTCGCCCTCATCCTCGGCTGCTTTGCCTATATCTTCTGGCCTGAGCGCAATCCCTTTGTGCAGGCCGACAAGACCCGCGTCGACTACCTCAGCGAGCGCAAGGAAGCCATCTACGAAAACCTGCGCGACCTCAACTTCGAGTACCAGGCAGGCAAGTATCCCGAGGCAGACTACAACGACCAGCGCAAGGCACTGGAAGATGAGGCCGCCCAGGTTATCGCCGAGATGGACGCACTCATCGCTCGCGGAATGAAGAGCACCCGCGCCAGGGCGTAGTTGAAATGTATACACACTGCGTATATACTTTTTTCTAAGTGGCCCCAACGAGTAACCGGAATATGACGATAGCCAAAGTCTTCAAATCGGGAAACAGCCAAGCGATCCGCCTTCCCAAGGAGTTCCGGCTGAAAGTCACGCAGGTCGAACTTGTCCGGCAAGGGGAAGACATTGTCATTCGACAACCCAAAAAGCCGACGCTGATGGATGCGTACAACGCGCTGAGATCGATGCCAGACGATTTCTTAATGGATGGCATAGAGGATCCGCCCCCCGAACCGATTGAGGGCTGGTGACTATGCTGTATATGCTCGACACGGACATTTGTGCCTATATATCGAGGCGGAACAGTCCCCAGGTCTCTGCTCGTTTTCAAGCCTGCCCCGAAGGCCAGATGGCTGTGTCGGTAGTAACCTATGGCGAGCTTCGACTGGGTGCAGAGAAGAGCAATCGACGAAATGCCGCATTGAGCGAACTCGACCTATTCACAACAGCGATTCCTGTACTCCCCATGGATCGGCAGGTTGCGGAAATCTACGCAAGGATTCGGCACGACCTTCAGAAGCGCGGCCTCATCATCGGGGCCAACGACCTTTGGATTGCTGCCCACTGCCTGCAACTCGGCCTTACCCTTATCACCAACAATGAACGCGAATTCAGCCGCATCCCCAATCTGACGATTGAGAACTGGACCCACTGACCTTGACCTCCTCCGCCCGCACACCCCGCACACTTCTATCACTCGCCGGCATTCTGCTCTGCGCCACCACTGCCTTCGCCTCCACCATTACCGGCACGGTCACAGACCGCACCACCGGCAAGCCCTCGGTGGGCGATACCGTCGCCGTCATCAACACCGCGCAAAGCATGGATGAGCTCACCAAGGTCTCCTCCGACGCGCAGGGCCGCTTCCAGGCCAGCGCCCCCGATGGCGGACAGATTCTCATCCACGTCACCCATCATGGCGCGGAGTACTTCAAAAGCATTCCCCCAGGCACCAGCAGCGTTGAAATCGATGTCTTCGACTCCGCCGCTAAGATTGATGGCATCACCGGCGAGGCCCTCGTGCTGCGCGCCGAGACCGATACTGGCGGCAAGCTGCTGAACATCGCCGAGAACTTTTTTATCCAGAACGCATCCACCCCGCCTCGTACGGAGTTCGGCGGCAATACCTTCGACTTCTATCTTCCTAAGGGCGCAATCGTGATGCAGACCCTGGCCAGTTCGCCCGGTGGCCTGCCCACTAACGCCGACGTCAAGACACTCGACGCAGCCGCAGGACACTACGCTTTCACCTTCCCCGTGCGCCCCGGCGAAACCCGCTTCCAGGTCGTCTACACCCTGCCATACAACGGCAAGCAGACCTTTTCACTCAAGCTTTCTGTACCCACCAGCGATGTCGCCGTCATGCTTCCCAAGTCCATGCAGTTTGTCGGGACGTCGCCCTTCCAGCCGCTCAACCAGGACCCCAATGCGCAGAGCTTTGATGACCATAATCCGCTGGCTGGGCAGCCTATACAGTTTTCCATCACCGGCTCTGGCCAGTTACCGCAGACGCAGGATGACACGCAGAGCGCATCGCAAGGCGGAGGCGCTCCGCAGACTACCAATGGCACCAGGCCCGGCGGCGGACTGGGCGCGCCCGACGACCCCAATGGCACCAACGATCCCTGGGCCAAGTACAAATGGTGGATCCTCAGCGTGCTGGGACTGGCCCTGATCGTGGGCGCGGGCGTCATGCTGAAGGCCGGAGCGCCAACACATGCCACAGCATTCGCCAGCTCGACCCCACCCCTTCAGCCATTCGAAGCCTCCTCGCTTTCCGCAGCTCCGAGCAGCGCAAGCGCAATCCCCGTATCACGCCCTGTCGGCGCAACCGGCCCAGACGTCCTGTTGCATGCGCTCAAAGACGAGCTATTTGTGCTGGAGACCGACCGCCTTGCCGGTCGCCTGACCGAAGCCGAATACGCCGCGCATAAGGCTGCCTTCGACATCGTCCTGCGCCGCGCAATGAATCGAACCCAGACCCCGCCTGCTGCATAAAGATCATTTCGGCTACTATCGACTCATGAACACCCTGCTGCGTGCGTTGCGTCTGCTCGCCATCGTCGTATGGGTCGGCGGGCTCATCTTCTTCGCGTTCGTGGAAGCGCCCACCGCCTTCAAAGTGATGGGCACAAACCGCCAGTTCGCTCTGCTCATCGATGGCAGCATCTCCGCGCTCAACCGGCTAGGCCACGCGGCGGGTCTTCTCTTCCTTATCGCCAGCCTCGTGCTCTGGTTGCGCTCCACGGCTCGCGCACGCAGGATTCTATTCGCGCAAATCGTGCTTGTCGTACTCATGATCGGCGCAACACTATACGTACAGGCCAGCATCATTCCCGCCATGGAACGCGACCGCGCCGCCGCCGGTGGCGACATCGCATCCGTCCCCCCATCTAACCCCGCACGCATCGACTTCGACCGCCTGCACGAGCTCTCCGAGAAGGTCGAAGGCTCCGCGCTCTTCCTCGGACTTGGCGTGGTTTTACTGATGGCCGCCGAGCCATCAGGCGAGCGCCCTCCAAGCAGTTAGATCCCCGCGGGTAGAATAGTAGACACATGAAAACTGGAATCATCGGACTGCCCCAGGTCGGCAAGACCTCACTCTTCAAGATCCTCACCAAGGCCAAAACCGACAGCTTCGGCCACTCGCGCGAGGCTCACATCGGCATCGCCAAGGTTCCCGACCATCGCCTCGACAAGCTCGCAGCGCAGGCCAGCACACGCAAAACCGTCTACGCCACCGTCGAGTACGCTGACCTCGCCGCCATCGGCGAAGAGGCGCTCAAGGAGTCCTCGTTCCTCACCAGCCTACGCAACGTGGACGCAATCATCCACGTACTGCGCGCCTTCGAAGACGACACCATCCCCCACGTCGGCCCCATCGACCCCATGCGCGACCTCGGCAACGTCGAGATCGATCTCATCGTCAGTGACCTTGGCCAGATCGAAAAACGGCTGGAGCGAGTTGCCAAGGACATGAAGAAGCAGAAGACCGCCGACCTCGAACGCGAGCATGCCCTTCTCCTGCGTTGCAAGGCGCAGACCGAATCCGAAAAGCCGCTGCGCGAGATGGAGCTGACCGCCGACGAGAAGAAGCTCATCCGTGGATTCATGTTCCTTTCGCAGCGCCCAATCCTCTACGTCCTCAACATCTCAGAGAGCACAACGCTGGGTACGGATGTGGAAGCCGCCGTCGGAAAGTATGGCCTTACTGAAGCGGCCGCGCGTCCCAACTCCGGCGCAACCGCCATCTGCGGTAAGGTTGAGGCCGAGTTGGCCGATATGGAAGACGACGAGGCGGCAGAGTTCCTGGAAGGCTACGGCCTCACCGAGAGCGGCCTCGTCCGCCTCATCCGCAAGAGCTACGAACTGCTTGGCCTCGCCAGCTTCTTCACCGTGGGAGAGCCTGAGACGCGCGCCTGGACCATCCCCATCAACTGCCGCGCGCAAGAGGCCGCCGGGGCTATCCACTCCGACCTGGAGAAACACTTCATCCGCGCCGAAACCATCCACTGGGACACCTTGCTCGCCGCCGGCTCAGAGGCAGCCGCGCGCGCCGCAGGCACCCTCCGCCTCGAAGGCAAAGACTATCCCGTGAAAGATGGCGACGTGCTCAACATTCGTCATAGCGGTTAGCATCGCAATGAACCTTACTGCCATCTCCGCGCCGCGCTTCTGGATGGCCCTTGCGCTTGGCCTCTTTGCCGGGCTGGCAGACTATCTCGGCGGATTTCTGCTAGTCCTGCGTTCGCCCTCCGCCCGCGCGCTGCGTTACTTCGTCGCCCTGGGCGCTGGTTTCATGCTCTCCGCCGCTCTGCTGGAGATGCTTCCCCAGGCCTTCAAGTTGAACGTCAGCGCCAGTTGGACAGCGGCACTCATCCTCATCGGCTACTGCGCGGTGCATCTGCTGGAGCACACCCTCGTCCCCCACTTCCACTTCGGCGAAGAGACCCACGCTCACGAGTTCCTCTCCACCAAGCGTAGCTACTCTGTTCTGCTCGGCCTGGCCACGCATACATTCTTCGACGGCGTCGCCATCGGCTCCGGCTTCGTCATCTCCGCCTGGCTTGGCTGGGTACTCTTCATCGCTATCTTCCTGCACAAGATTCCCGAAGGATTCACCGTGGCCTCTGTCATGCTCGCCGGTGGTCAGGGCCGCCGCGCCGCGCTCAACTCCGCGCTCTTCCTCGGCGCAACCACCCTGCTTGGCGTGCTCGCCATCAACCTTGAACCGGGATGGGTCAAGGCTGGCCTGCCACTCTCCGCCGGAGTCACCATCTACGTTGCCGCCACCGACCTCGTCCCCGAAGTCAACCGCGAACCGGGCGTGCGCATGGCCCTCGTCTTCTTCGCTGGCGTCGCACTCTTCTTTCTGCTGCGATTGCTAGGGCCGGGATAGAAATGGTTATTGCAGCACCTGTAGCGTCACTACCGCCGTGTGCAACAACGCATTTCCCGTCGGCCCCGTCGCAGTGCCTGTTACGGTAAGCCTGTAGGTCGTCGATTGAATCGACGCGTTGTCCGCATTAATCCGATTGCCGCAGCCAGTAATCAGCGCTACAAACAATATGCAGCACGCGACGCGCAGGCATCCCATAATCCCTTTGCGTCGCCGTACAAATCCAATCACCGGCAGCAGCAGAATTGCTAAACCCGCCTGCGTCCCCAAACTAAACTCACCCGGCCGCGTCTTTCTCTCCGACGCGCCAATCGGCAAAGGTGTCTGAATCGTCATGGTAAAGCTGGTCACTGCGCCGCCCGGCGGAATGTATGACGGGTTGATTGACGAGGTCGCCCCAGTCGGCACTCCCTGCACCGCCAGCGCGATGGGGCTCGCCATCGCCGCGCCCACCAGCCCCACCGTGAAGTTGTACGTCGCCGCGCTTCCCGCCGGAATGCTCTGCGTGGTCGCACCTGTCGCCGTCATCGTGAAGTCCGACGCCGCGCCCACCGCCAGCTCCGCCGTCGCCGAGCTGCTGGGTAAAAAATCTGCATCGCCGGAATATGCCGCGCTCAGGTTGTTAACTCCCTGCACCAGCCCGCTGGTGGTAAACGTCGCCCCGCCCGCCATCAGCGGAACCACCGCCAGCGGTGTGCTCCCAACCAGCAGCGTCACCTTACCCGTGGGCACGCCGCTGGTTGTGCTCGTCGCCTGCACGGTCAGTGTTACGGGAAGCCCCAACCCCGGCGCGATGCTCGATGCCGTCAACCCGGTCAGCGACGTCGTCTGCGCAATAGTGACGCTGGCCCCCGGCGTCACACTCGTCGAGTAGTTTCCAGCCGCACTTCCCGACAGCGTTGCCGCAATCGGATACACTCCGGCGGGAGACAAGATCGTCGCATTTGTACTAAAGCTCGCCGCAACCTTCCCCGCATCCTGCGTCAGAACTCCACTGAGTGTGCCACTCAGCGCAGGAATAGCTTGTCCGTATAGGATGGCCGCAGGTTTCGCCGCCGCTGTTATGCTCAACGGCGACACCGTCATCGCCAATACCGCCGACTGCGCCGCCGAGTGAGTCGCATCCCCCGCGTATGTCGCAATAATGTTGTACGCACCAGCCCCCAGCATTGTCGTACTAAATGTCGCAGTGTCCGCGCTCAGCCCCGCCGCGCCCAGCGTAAACTGCGTTCCGCCGCTGCTCTCCAAAAATGTAACGCTGCCAGTTTCATTTGTCGAAGTCGCCAACGCCGCCGTCACCGTTCCGCTTCCATAGGCGGTCACAGAAGGCCCACTTAGCGTCAGCGCTCCCAAGGATGCAGTTCCCAGCCCTGCAATGGTATGAATGTCCTGCACGGTCTGCGCATCGAGCTGGCGTACCCGCTGATTACCGCTGTCCGCCAGCGTCACCAACCCCGCCGGCGATACCGCAACCGACTGCGGCGAGTCGAGGCTGGCCGCGGCAGCCGCTGCATTGTCTCCCGCAAACGCCTCAGTCCCCTGCCCGGCAACCGTCGTAATTACACCCGAGGGCGAGATTCGCCGTATGCGATGGTTCGCGCTGTCCGCAAAATATAGATTGCCCGCCGCATCCATCGCCAGACCACGCGGCAGCGCCAGACCTGCCGCCGTCGCCGCTCCATTATCGCCGCCAAATATCTGTACGTTGCCTCCCATCACATCCGTTCCCGTAATCGTCCGGATGACGCCCGTTGCCGCGCTCACCCTGCGCACGCGACCGTTGTGCGTGTCTGCGACGTACAGGTTGCCCGCTGCATCCATCGCCAGTCCATTGGGCGAATCGATCGATGCCGCCGTCGCCGCACCTCCATCTCCCGCGTAACCCTCCACGCCGTTTCCCGCAACGGTTGTAATCGCCCCTGTAGCTGCTGCAATCCGGCGCACGCGATGGTTCTCACTGTCAGCCACGTACACATCGCCCGCTGAATCGAGCGCCAGCGCTGTAGGCAAATCAAGCCTCGCCGCCGTGGCCAAGCCCCCATCCCCACTGAATCCTGCCGTCCCTGTACCCGCAATCGTCAATATGATTCCCGTTGAAGTAGCAACCTCGCGCACTCGCTGGTTGTGGCTGTCTGCAATAAACAGGTCGCCCGCAGCGTCCACCGCAAGGCCCGCAGGCGAGTCAAGCTCCGCCGCTGTAGCCAGTCCATTGTCGCCCGCAAATCCTTGCACCCCATTGCCCGCAACTGTAGTTATCACCCCGCCAGGCGTCACCTTGCGCACCACTTGGTTTTCTGTCTCTGTAAAGTACAGATTGTCTTGCGCATCATAGGCCGCAGCCAATGGCAGCAGCAGTGGCAGCGTTGTAGCCTGAGTCTGCGCACACAGCGAGGTTGTTAAACCCACCACAAAACCAATCGCCACGCTAGCCGCCAGCCACATGAAATGATGCGCAATCCCGCCTCGTATCGCTCCCACGAGACTTCCCGCTGCGCGCATTGGGTTGGTACGGCTCTGCTTCCCCATTCGCTTCGCTCTGATGGATCCATGTTCTGGTGTGAATAACTACACAGCGTTGCGCCAGCTTCTTTCGCATCCAGCACTATTCCACGCACGTTCCGGAGTCATACCGGCGCGATCTGAGCCTAGCACGCAATATCTTCCATGCCCACTCTTTTCACTCAGCCTTTGCACCCGTGCTTTACAGAATGGTAGGCTGCACAAGGAGTCGCGGCGCGCTTGCCACACCATGTGAATCGCAAACCACCACCGCAACATAACAGTCACCGGAGGAAAAATGCCAAGGCACTGTCTTACGTTCGACCTGCAAGACGACCCCAAGAAGATCGCCGAGTACAAGCGCCGTCACGAGAAGATCTGGCCAGAGGTCCGCGACAGTCTCTTCGCCGCCGGCATCCAGGCCATGGAGATATACCTCGTCGGAACGCGGCTGTTCATGATTATGGACGTCGACGACAGCTTCTCCCTCGACAGAAAAGCCGCCATGGACCGTGCCAACCCCAAAGTACAGGAGTGGGAGGCCTCGATGGCGGAGTTTCAGGATGTGCCCGAAGGTGCAGACCCAGTCCGCCGATGGACACCCATGGATCTGGTCTTCGACCTCGCCAAGCAGTAATGGGCCTAAAGACACAGCATAAAGAGGACCGATGATCCTGACCCCGCTCGATTGGCTGGTGATCGCCGCATACTTCGCGCTCAACCTCGCCATCGGCTTCTTCTACATGAAGCGTGCCTCGGGCAGCATCGGCGAGTTCTTTCTCTCCGGGCGTAACGTCACTTGGTGGTTGGCCGGCACGTCGATGGTGGCCACTACCTTCGCCGCGGATACGCCGCTTGTCGTCACCGGCCTCATCTACGCCCAGGGAATCGCTGGCAACTGGCTCTGGTGGTCCTTCCTTCTCTCAGGAATGCTCACCGTCTTCTTCTTTGCTCCGCTGTGGCGTCGCGCAAAGGTTCTGACAGACATGGAGTTCGCCGAGCTGCGCTATTCAGGTCCGCCCGCCACCTTCCTACGCGGATTCCGTGCCGTCTATCTCGCCTTCCCCGTCAACACCATCATCATGGGATGGGTGAATCTGGCGATGGCCAAGATTCTGGCGCTCACCCTCGGCCTGACGACGACGCGCCAGCAACTCACTGGTGTCTTCTGCTGCCTCGCTCTCACCCTCGCCTACAATGCCATCTCAGGCCTCTGGGCTGTCCTTTGGACAGACCTGGTCCAGTTCGTCCTCAAAATGTCCATGGTCATCCTGCTGGCCTACTTCGCCGTCCATGCAGTCGGCGGTATGCACTCGCTGGCCACGCAGGTCCACGCCTTCGATCTCGCCCACTCCACCGCCTCCGCCCCTCGCGATACCCTCGCCTTCATACCTTCCTCCGCTTCGCCCTTCTTCCTCAGCTTCCTTGTCCTTCTCAGTCTCAACTGGTGGGCAAGCTGGTATCCGGGAGCAGAGCCGGGCGGCGGCGGATTCATTGCACAACGCATCTTTTCCGCCAAAGATGAAAAGCACTCCCTCGGCGCAACCCTCTGGTTCAATATTGCGCACTACGCCCTTCGCCCCTGGCCATGGATACTCACCGCGCTCGTCGCACTCGTCCTGCTCCCCAATCCCACCGCAGCACAGGGTGGTATGGAGGGAGCCTACGTCTGGGTCATGGTCCACTACCTTCCCCCCAGCCTGCGCGGCCTTATGCTCGCCGGATTCGCCGCCGCCTACATGTCCACCATCGGTACCCACCTCAACCTCGGCGCATCCTACATGGTCAACGACCTGTACAAACGCTTCTTCGCACCTAATAAGTCAGAGCATCACTACGTCGCCGCCAGCCGCATCGCCACTATCCTCGTCGCTGTCATGTCAGCAGGCGCAACCGGATACATGCTCACCCAGGGAGCCTCTATCGCCACCGCATGGAAGTTCCTTCTCTCGCTGGGCGCGGGTGCAGGACTGGTCTTCATCCTGCGCTGGTACTGGTGGCGCATCAATGCCTGGAGCGAGATCGCGGCGATGACGGCGGCGGCCACCATCTCGCTGACGCTGGAGAGTCGCTTCGGCCTGCCTGCCGTGCGCGCGCTGCACCGGCTCGACCCGGCCCTTGCCCTCGCGCCCCTCAACCAGGACGACCCGCACGCCTTCGCATGGCTCATGCTGACGACGACCCTGCTGACCACGGCCATTTGGCTCACCGTCACTCTCGCCACCCAACCCGAGACGGAGGCGACATTGCAGGCCTTCTACGACCGCGTCCGCCCGGCGGCCATCGGCTGGCGCCGCTTCGCGCAGGTGGATTCCAACGCTCAGATGGATCGCACGCTCGCGTTCAACTTCTTCCACTGGATACTGGGCTTCACGCTGGTCTACGCCATGCTCTTCGGCGTCGGCGATCTACTCTTCGCCCGCGTCGCCCACGGAGCAGCCCTGCTCACCCTCAGCGCCGCCTGCCTCGCCGTGCTCTTCTACAGCCTCAACCGCCGAGGCTGGTCCGTCTGGAGATAACTCATATCACCGGATGAAACGTCACCAGCACCGACACAAACACCACACCAAACAGGATCAACAGCAGCGGCCACCACCGATCCACCCAACTCTCCCGTTCCGTCGCCAAACTCATTGCAATCCCCTCCTTCATCCACCTCTCGATCTTAACCGAGAATCAACGACACACTCAATCGCGATGTCTGAATCTGGGTGTGCGCCGCACCCTAGGCGCAGCAGCTCAGCTCCTCGGGCACGGCGTGGAAGCCTCTGCGGAACTGCGCAGCCTCATATCGCCCAGGAAATTCGATCTCCTCGCCGTGGTACAGCCGTTCCACCATCTCCTCGGCCATACGATGCGTCGTGATCGACTCAAACGCGCTCTTAAACTGCCCGCAGTTCATCGTGAACCAGCTCTGGATGTCGTTCGTGGAAGTCGCTACAAAGCTGACTCCGCGCAGTTCGCCACGGTATTTTCCGTCAGAAATAAGCGAAGGGGTTGCATGTAATTTGTAGAGGGATGCCATGATTGTTGCTCCGGTAGGGTATCAGGCGTTCGCTGTCGTTGCCTCGCACTTGCTTGAGGGAGAGTTCAGCTTATCGGCAGAATAAATGCCCGTCCGTGACATACGTCACACCACCCTGAAATCCCCTCCGACGCACCCTGTATGAAGCTCACAAAACAGGAAATCGGTCTCGCATTACAGATAGATTGGCTCCAGCTTGTTCACCACATACGCGCCGCAGCGATGATAGTCCACCATCGGCCCCAGCCGCGAGATATCCAGATCGACGCAGATCCATCCCTTATACTTCATCCCCTTCAGGATGCGATGGCACCCAGGGAAATCCACCTCGCCGTCGCCCAGGTCGTAGATGTTCTGGATGAATCCCGCACCGCCCGCTGGCCTCGCAGCCGCCGTCGCACTGGCGGGCGCACCCGCCGCAGGCACAGCAGCCGCCGGTGCTGGTGGAGCAGGCGTTGCCGGAGCAGGCAACTTCGCGTCTTTGTAATCGAGGAATTTAATGCGGTCTTTGTACTTGTCAATCGTCCCAACCACATCGCATCCCGCCAGATGAAGGTGAGCTGTGTCCGGCGAAAATCCGAATAGCTTCGGGTCCACCGCCGCCATAAACTGGTCAATCTGCTCCCGCGTCTGCACCATCTGGCCCAAATGATTGTGCATCCCGGCGGTAAAGCCCATCGTTCCCGCCAGTTCGCCAATCTCGTTGCATCGCTTGCACATCTCTTCGAACGCTCCCGGCGCGGCTGTCCCTCCGCGGTTCAGTCCCGGCGAGAAGACCACCAGATGGTTGGCCCCGAAATCCGCCAGAAACTTCATCGCCTCGCGCGCATTGTCCAGCGTCTGCTGGCGCATCGCAGGATCCACCGACAGGCTATTCCACGAGATGGTCACTGCATTCAGCTTCCGCTTCGATAACTCCGTCTGTAGTTGCGCCGCAGTCAACCCATACTTGTTCAGAAATCCCGGAAACCCGGTCAGACGAATCCCCGGAAATCCCGTATCCTGCATCACGTCCAGTATGTCCGAGAACTTCGTCCCGGGAAAATATCCCCACAAGTTTAAGGACACGGCCCACTTGACGTTCTTGTTGGCGGGTATTTGGCTTTGGGCATGAGCCAGCGCGGCTGGCAGCAGAGAGAGCGACGCGAGGAAGCTTCGGCGGCTGATATTCATAATTGTGATGGTAGTTACAATCTCCCTCCCGATAGACATACCACACTCGACGCAGCTCTGGCAGGGTTCCACCGAGACGGCCTTGCGATTGGATTTTACTAACCAGCGAGGTGGCCGATGCCGATGCCGATAACGTACGTCACAGCGCCTTCCAGCGCTCCAACCGCCGTCATCTCCAGCCCGCTGGACCACCACGATCGGATGGTAATCAGCGATTTGGCTGCGCCCACTGCAAAGTGCGCAATCAGAGATATGATGGCAGCCACAACGATGGCCGGAATTCCCGACATAAAGAAGAACGGAAGCACGGGAACGAACGCACCCACTGCGGTCGAAATCGCACCGGATACAGCCGATACCCAAGGCTTGCTCAGCCCTTCGGCGGTGGTATGCAACCGCTCGCGGGCAAGCGCCTCCACCAGCTGTCCCTTCTTCTTCGCGATGTGCCCCACAAAATGATCCGCGTCCTCGGCCGTCAGCCCGCGCATCTGGTACGTCAATGAGAGAAGCTCTCGTGCCTCCGACTCGTTGTACTCAACTGCCTCGCGCTCGCGTTCATATTCGGCCTCGTAGATTTCGCGTTCGCTCTTGGCGGCGAGGTACGCTCCCGAACCCATGGAGAGTGCGGAGGCGATCATACCCGCCAGTCCCGCGATCAGGACGTAGTGCGCTCCGCTGGGACTCTTTTCCGTAGCGCCCGCAACGCCGGATACGATACCGAAGATCGCGCCCAGTCCGTCGTTCACGCCATATATCGCATCGCCAATCCAGCTTGCGGCCTGCGGCTGGCCCTTCGACCGCGCGGCAACCAGTTGCTCCAGCGCCTGCTTGGCCTGCTGCGGATCAAGCTGGGTCGGCGGCAGGTGGTGGCGGATCAGGTTGCCCAGGGTGATGTAGTGGTCGCGCTCGTCCTCGATCACTTCCTTCAGAATTGCGGTGGTGGGCTCATCGCCGAGTTGCTCGATCTGATGTCCGTACCGTGCGATATCGCGGCTCTCGTCCAGCTCCAGGCGGCGCAGCGCAAGCTCGAGACCTCCGATACGGTTAGCCAGTGAGTCGGCTTCGCCGGCTTCAGAGCCGCTATACTCGGGCACGGGCTCGCCCAATGCAGTGAGGCGGCTGGCCCATAGATCGGCGTGGTGCTGCTCCGCCAACGCAAGCGAGTGCAGCGAACGGCACTGCTGTGGGTCGGTGGCGCGTTTTGAGAGTGCATCGTACGTGTGATAGCCGCGCATCTCCGTCTGCCAGTTGTTGGTCAGCGCCTCAATCAGGTGTTCCCTGTCCCGTGTGTCCATGGTCTACCAGTGTGCCACGCGATGAGGGCGCGCGTCGCGTGGAGATTTGCCTCAATGAAGCAACGCGAGGCTTAGACGGAAGGTAATCCAGGCCATGGAATAGGCAATCACGCTCATGTACGCGAACTGGAAGATGGGCCAGCGCCAACTGTTGGTCTCACGCTTGACAGTGGCCAGCGTGGAGGTACACTGCATGGCCAGAGCGAAGAAAACCAGTAACGACAACGCACCCGCGAGCCCGATCGAACTGCGCAGAGCGAGGCCGACCTGAGGCGTCTGGTAGAGTGTGCCCAGCGTGCTAACCACCGTCTCACGCGCCACAAACGCAGTGAGCAGAGCCACACCGACGTTGCGATCCAGGCCAAGCGGACGCAAGGCGGGTTCCATGGCATTCCCAAGGTGTCCCAGATAGCTTTCGCCGATAGGACTCAACTGGCCGTGATGCACGGGGAAGTTGGCCAGCACCCATACACCGAGGCTGGTGACGACAATGATGGTACCCACCTGACGAACGAAGATCCGTGCGCGGTCGAGTAGATTGATGCCGAGGGAACGCCAGAGAGGAAGACGAAACTCCGGCAGTTCGATGGCGAAGGCCGAGTCGTCCTTGCGCAGCAGGGAAAGATGGAGCAGACGCGATGTAATCAGCGCAGCGGTCATGCCAATGGCATAGAGGGCCATCATGGCGCACGCGCGAAGGCCAAGAAACTGGCCGATAACAGGACGGTCCGGAATGAACGCGGCAATAATCATGGTGTAAAGCGGCAGCCGCGCAGAGCAGGTCATGAAGGGTGCAACCAGAATCGTGGTGAGGCGGTCGCGTCGCGACGAGATGGTGCGCGTGGCCATGACTGCGGGAACGGCACACGCGTAAGCCGAGAGCAAAGGTAAGAATGAACGTCCACTCAGGCCGAAGCGATACATAGTGCGGTCGGCGATGACGGCGGCGCGCGCCATATAGCCTGAGTCCTCAAGCAGCGCAATCACCAGAAACAGAAGCAGGATCAGCGGCAGGTAGGTGAGTACCGAGACGACACCCGTCCACAGACCGTCGATTACCAGCGAATGCACAAAGCCGGAGGGAATGTATGCGCCAAACCAGACACCCAATGCGGTCAACAGCTTCTGGAAGAGAGCGCTGGCCGGAGCGGCGACTCGGAAGATGGTTTGAAATACCCCCAGGGTGATGATGAAGAACAGGGCCGGACCAAACACTGGATGCAGAGCCACCTGATCGATACGGCGTGACCACTCGGATGGCAGAGGTCGGCGATACAGACCCTCGTTCTCAATCTCCGACATGCTGCGCGGGCAACCAATCTGCCGTGGTTCAACGTGGGGCTGCATCACTGGCAGTAACGGAGCTTTGGCAGCGGAGTTCTTCACCCCTACAAATCGCTGGATAGCATCCATACCGCCGCCAGTTCCGGCGCTGACCATGGCAACCGGTGAATTCAACGTCTGGGCCAGCGAAAGAGGGTCCAGATAGCCCTCCCGCGCGGCCAGAAGATCAGACATGTTCACCACCACCAGAGTCGGCAATTTGTGCGCAATCACTTGGCGTGCCAGTGTCATCTGGCGATGAAGCTGTGTGGCATCCAGCACCAGCAGCACAGCCTCGGGGCGCGGCTGGCCTTCAATCTCGCCGCGTAATGCTCGCACCGCAATGCATTGATCTTCCGAGGTCAGATCACTCTCGTCCCCTTCCAGGCTCCATACGCCGGGAAGGTCAAGCAACCGTGTGCGCGTCCCTTTGATCTGTCCCTCGTGCTGCTCCACGGTCACGCCAGAGTAATTCCCCACCTTCTGGCGCAGCCCTGTCAGCCGGTTAAACACCGTAGATTTGCCTACATTGGGGGGGCCAATAATCGCGACTGTTCGGAATCCGGGCAATCAGCCTTCCATCCTGACGGAGATCATGGCCGCTGTCGCATGGCGCAGTGCGACATCCGCGTCGTCCACACGGTAGATCGAGAGTGCCCCGCCCGACACGCGACGGATCAGCTCCACATGTGCGCCCGGACAGAATCCCATACATCGCAGATAGCAAAGATGAGGATCGTCACCCATCTTGGAGATGAGAGCGTGGGTGCCAACAGCGAGATCGGAGAGTGCTATTGTCTGCGGGCTCATATATGCCAATTCAGCACATGGATCATGCTGAAAATTCGTCTATTAGGATTGTATATAGGACTAAACCAGTCGTCAATTGAGAAGGCGCACCGCTCGTCGTTGAATACCAGTATCCAGCTCACCAACAAGCTCGACTGCATCCATGGAATTACCGCGGGAATCGAGCGGTTTGCCATGCTAAGGTGAAGATTCGGTGTCCACTCAATTCAGTAACGAGCAGCAGATTCCGGAGCCGCAGGAGCGTGGCTGGTGGTGTCGGCTTTTCGGGCGAATCCCCCATGGTATCGACCTGCTGCACGGCCCAGCACATGCGTCGCGACACATTGCCGCCAGCGCTACGTTCTTTGTACTACTTGGTCTCGCGTCGCTGTTTGGAGTGATGTGCGGGTTGATGTTGGTATATTCCGTCGACCTGCCCCAAATCGATGAGTTGCAACGCTATCGACCGGATACAACCACCGAACTGCTGGACATCCATGGTCGCCAGATTGGTTCATTCGCACTGGAGCGCCGTGTGGTATTGCCTTATACGGCGTTTCCGCCGGTGCTGCGCCAGGCGCTGCTCTCCATCGAAGACAAGACATTCGAGCGCAACTGGGGAGTTAACCTGGTGCGCGCCGTCGGCGCCGCATGGCGCGACATCCATTCCCGCAGCAGGGCGCAGGGCTCGTCTACCTTGACCATGCAACTGGCGAGGAATCTGTTCCTGTCCAACGAAAAGACATACGGGCGCAAACTGCAGGAAATTCTGCTATCCATGCAGATTGAGCGTGTCTTCACTAAGGATCAGATCTTCCAGATGTATGCCAACCAGATCTATCTGGGGCATGGAACCTATGGCTTCGAGGCGGCGTCGGAGTTCTACTTCAGCAAGCATGTCGGTGACCTGACGTTGCCCCAGGCGGCCCTACTGGCGGCGCTGCCAAAGGGTGCGGAGTACTATTCGCCCATCAACCATCCTGAGCGCGCGTTGCGCCGGCGCAACCTGGTACTGAGCGAGTTGCTGGCCGATAAAAAAATTACCCGCGAACAGGAGCAGACAGCCGAAGCGACGCCGCTGGGGCTCAATATCGAACCCCCACCCAATTCTGTGGCGCCCTACTTTGTGGAGGATGTGCGGCAGCAACTGGAGAAGGAGTATGGCTCCGAAGAGGTGCAGGGCGCGGGGCTCAAGGTATATACCACGCTCGACCTGGACCTGCAGCGAGTGGCCAACAAAGCGGTTCTGGACGGTACCGCGACCTACGAGCGCCGCCACGGATGGAAGGGGCATCTGCTGCATGTTGCGGGAACCAGTATGGAGACCTATAGACACCCCGACTGGGACGCTGCAATCGAACGCGGCGGGTACTATCACGCATTGGTTACGGAGGTCGAACCAGAGCGTGTGATGGTCAAGATCGGATCGCTGCGGGCAGTGATGACGCCAGCCGATTGGGCGTGGACGCATAAGACGATCACGCCATCTGCTACGGGCGATAGCTTTCTGACAGTCGGCGATGTCGTTTATGTGCGTATCAGTGAGAGTTCGTCGGACGGCGTGCAACACGCGCAACTGGAGCAGGACACTGGCGTGCAGGCTTCCATGATGGCCGTGGACAACTCCAACGGCGAAGTGCTCGCCATGGTGGGCGGGAGGGACTTCGCAATCTCCCAGTTCAATCGAGCTACCCAGTCCGAGCGCGAGGTGGGTTCTTCTTTCAAGCCGTATGTCTATACCACGGCCGTCGAGGCGGGTTCCAAGCCTACGGACCTCATCGTAGACGGTCCGGTAAGCTTCTCCACACCCAACGGGCCGTACACGCCGCATAACTACGAGGGCGACTACAAGGGCACCATGACCCTGCTCAATGCCTTCGCCGAGTCGCGCAACATTCCCGCATTGAAGCTGGCCGACAAGGTGGGCATCCGCGCTGTCATCGCAACCGCGCACCGCTTTGGCGTCACCAGCAACATCCCCGAATTTCTGCCGGTGGCAATCGGCGCGGCAGATATCTCACTGGTAGAACAGGTAGGGTCCTATAGCGTCTTTCCCAACGATGGAATACGCATCGAGCCGCATACCATTCGCAGGGTGATCCGGGCCGACGGCATGCCCATGGAGCAGACACCGCCCCAGGTCAGTGAGGTTATCTCGGTGGAGACGGCACGCACCATGATGCAGTTTCTGCAGGCCGTTACCCAGCATGGAACAGGCGCGGAGGCATCCTCGCTCAAGCACCCGCTGGGCGGCAAGACCGGCACAACCAACGACTATACCGACGCATGGTTCATCGGCTTCTCACCATCGGTCACATGCGGCACGTGGATCGGATACGACAACCGGCAGACACTGGGCGAAAAAGAGACCGGCGCAAGGGCCGCTCTGCCGATGTGGATGGATTTCATGCGTGTGGCCATTGCAGGAAAACCAAATGAGGCGTTTCCACAGGGCAATGAACCTAAAAAGGAGCTGGAGCTGCCGCTGACACCACCCAACTCACCCGTGTTGAAACAGGCCCCCAAGATACCCATAGAAACCGACCCCGACGCTCTTGAGCCGGATGACAATCCAGCTCCGTCCCCCGCACAAGGAACTCCATCTGGTGACGCGCCAACCGGTGTGTCCCCTCCATAGCTCAGGCTAGGCAATGGCACAGCGCAAAGTACCGCCTCGCATGAGCCACATCGCGTGCGATCTGCTCGCGCAGAGCTTCCGGACTCGCAAAGCGCTCTTCGGCGCGCAAACGGCGCAGGAAGGTAAGCCGCAGCGGCGTCTCCTCCATCAGCTCAATTGGATGGAAGTCGAGCAGGTGAGTCTCGACAGCGAACGAGGCTTCCCCAAACGTGGGACGAATGCCCACATTCGTAACAGCCTGGAATGTCTTCGCATCGGCGCCGTTGCCAATGGCGAGCGTAGTGATGTAAACGCCATTCGCTGGCAGCAACTCGGCATAGGGCGCCAGGTTGATCGTCGGGACGGCATAGCGAGTGCCAAATCCGCGACCTGAGGCAGGTGTGCTGTCCACCGAGAAGGGAACTCCAAGCAGCGCACGGCCCTGACTGACGTCACCGGCGGCAATCAGCCCACGGATACGGCTGGACGAAACCGGTGCCCCGCGTAGACTGCGTGGCGAATAGATCGTGACCGAGAATCCGAGTTCGCGGCCCAGAGCCTGCAGGCCAGTTGGGCCCGTAACACCTGCCTCCGCGTGGTGACCAAAGCGAAAGTTAGCACCCTCATGCACTTCGGTGACATGAATTGCTTGCACCAGAACCTGCGATGCAAAGTCGCGGGCAGAGCTGCAACTTAGCGCCTCGGTGAATGGAAGTACAAGGCAGCCGTCAATACCCGTATCAGCCAGCAGTTCCAGCTTGCGTGCCAGTGGTGTAAGCAGTCGATGCGTCTGATCCGGACGAAGTACGCGCGCTGGATGGGGATCGAAGGTGATCGCCAACGACATTCCTCCGAGAAAGCGCGCGCGCGCGATCACCTCCGCAATCACAGCCTGGTGGCCCAGATGCACGCCATCGAAGTTGCCAATGGTAGCGACAACAGGGGCGTTCGCCGCAGTGAATTCATCGAGTTGGCGATACAGGCGCATAGGCATGAATGGTCAGATGGATTGCTTGGCAGAATCCGGGTCGATGTCGAAATTGAGCTGTAGTCCGTCGTAGGCCAGCTGTATGTGGGGTGGCAACATTGCATTCGTGGACTCGTGGTCCAGCCCATGGGAGATGTGAGTAAACAAGGCGCGGCGTGGTGCAAGTTGTTCGACCATTGAGATGGACTTATCGAGATGCGAATGGGTGGGGTGAGGCTCGCGGCGCAGCGCGTCCAAAATCAGAATGTCGAGCCCGGCAAGTAGAGGTATGCTCGCCGGATCCAGGTCACTCAGATCCGTAAGATAGGCCGCGGTGCCGAAACGGAAGCCTGTGATCGTCTGGCTACCGTGGGTAACCGGAATACGCAGAAATTTGACGCCGAATAGCTCAACCGCGGCTCCCGGCGTCGTGGCGATGCGGTGCAGCGCTACCCGTGCCCTCGTAGGATACTTGTGCTCGGAGTTGAAGGTGTAGTCGAAGATGCGTTCGATCGTAATTGCGGTCTGTTCGTCAGCGTAGAGCGGCAGGTTTTCGGAATTGTGAAAGCTCAAGGGTCGCAGGTCGTCCAGGCCTAACACATGGTCGGCGTGGCCGTGGGTATACAAAACAGCATCGAGGCGGTGAATTCCCGCGGCAATCGCCTGGGCATGGAAGTCGGGGCCGGTATCGATGACGACGTTGTGCTCCTCCCACGAAACCAGGACAGACGGCCGGGTGCGACGGTTCCGTGGAGAAAGCGCAGGAAGGCCTGGGCCGTTCGTGATGGAAGATGCACATACCGCGCAGTCACAGCCGAGCGTAGGTACGCCCATTGAGGTGCCGCTGCCGAGGAATGTTAGAGTAGCCTGCATTGTGCTCTAACGGACAATGGTAGGGCGACCGGGGCCAGTCGCTCCTGGCGCACCCGGCGGGGGTGGTGGTTGGCGGTTGGCAGAGGAGCGGGCAAGGGCCTGGGTGACTTCCAGAAAACCCATGCGAATCTCGAATAGCGCATTATCCATCAGCTGGGACTCCGCGGGCGTTAGGTTGCCCTTGGTTTTCTCAGCAAGAATGGCAAGCATATCGATACTCTGCCGTGCGCCTAGGATATCGATCCTGGGCTGCTCACCCGGCTTAGTCGAGCCACCGAGTTGCATAATCGTGGTCATGTAAATTGAGTGGACAATCTGTTCGAAGCTCATCGCGGGTGGACGCTCCATGCCGGGATTCGCAGCGCGCACAGCCGTGTCCAGATGGTCAGCGGTCTGTTGATAGGCAGTGTTTGCCTGCTCCATCTCGCTTGCGGTCGGTGGCGTGGGAAGATCCGGGTCCGCGGAGGTTTCAGATCCGGCAAAGACAGGTGCAGACGCCTGCTCGGGCTCCGCAGCATGAGGGGACTTGAACTCCAGCGGTGGCGCCGGAGTGGTCGGCACAGCCTCGTTTGCTGCTGCTACTTCGCGAGCCTCCGGCTCAGGTGACGGGTCAGCGTCGGGTCGTGGTGTTCCGTCCATCGTAAACTTGCGGCGGTCGGTTATAACGAATGGCTTATTTGCTTCGGACATGATGGCACTCTTTCCATTAATTCAGATTCTGTACTCCGGCTACATCGCAACACAGTGATTCAAGCCTCGACCTAGAGCATGCCAGCAGAATAGAAATTGCTAGGGAACCTCATAGGGCAAGTCGATTGGTGTAGCCATACCTCCGGCATAGCTTATTGGAAGCTTGCGCTCCAGAACTTCGCGACGAATAATCCCCAGAGCTAGCTGCACCGGTATTGCACCATCCACAAGTGGAATGGATGAGACACTGGTCAGCTCCGCGACCGGCTTGCCTTCTGCTTCCAGCTGTGTACCGGCAGCAGGGAGTGCTCCAGTCAGAAGAAAACCGGAGAGTGCGCGATGTACCTTGCCGCGCGAGTGAATACGTTCCACAATCTCCTGCCCCAGGTAGCAGCCTTTGCTGAAGTGCAGCGCGCGTGTTTGGCCTGTTTCCTGGGGTAGATCGTGGGCCGTCTCCGTGTTGCGTATGTCGATTCCGTAGCACGGCGTGCCTTCCAGAATGCGCAATTGTTCCATGGCTTCGGGCGAAACCGCAGTTCCACCTGCGGCGATCAACGCTGCTGTGAGTGAGTGAATGGTTGCCGAGTCGGCCCAGAGCTCATAGCGGGGAACAAGTGGACTATAGGCGTGAAGTAGGACGACCGTGGAACCTCTCCACGTCGCCGTCTGCAGCTGCATTGAGGCGAGAGATGTCGTGGCAAGACCGATCTGACGCAGCAAATCTGTGGCCTTCGGCCCGATCAGACCGATTCCGGCGCGCTCGTCACGCATATCGACCAGCTCGACGTCGTCCATGATGATGTAGTGGTTCAGGTGCGCCAGCAGCTTCTCCACCTCATCGCGGCGGGTCTGCAGCAGAATGGAGTCTTCGAGCAGAAAGGCTGTGAGATCACCCTGAATCCGGCCCTGCGCGTTGAGTACGAAGTTATAACAGCCCTGCCCTGAAGATAATTCCTGGATGGAGTTCGTCACCAGGCCGTTAAGCCAGCGTAGGCGGTCCTCGCCAGTCACACGAAGCCAGCCAAGATCATCCAACAAAGATACGCCGGCTGCATGCAGTAGTGCGGCAAGCTGAGCTTTGCCGGCAACTGGCGAACACTGCAGATCGGCGGATTGTAGGTCTGTGATCATTTCGAAGGTCACGCAAATCTGCGTACACTGTTGATTATAGCGACCGGATTGTGCGGAGGTTGGATGGTAGGTTTACAGGGTTGTCTCGCTGGATGGATGCGACGGCGCGCAAGGGTGACCTCACAAGGACTGCTCATGCTGGCCGTGGTGTGCCTGTGCTTTGCGATTGGCCTCGCACAAAGTTCACCCGTAGCGAACTCGGCTGTGGCAACAAGTCCAGCTAAACCCGCGCATAACGCGCCACCTGATGCGCAAAGCGATTCAACGCATCCTCCCTTGACCAAAAACCAGGCGAAGGACCTGTTTAGCCGAGTCGACAAAATACTCGCCTTCGTAAGCACCGATACCGGCTTGCCGATAGTGCACAGCGTCAAACGCAAGCTGATTACCCGCGACGAGGTGAACAAATACCTGGTTCAGAAGTTCAACGAGGACGCAGGAGCAAAGCGTCTGGCGCGGGAAGAGATTGTGCTTAAGAAGTTTGGTCTGTTGGATCGTGACTTCCATCTGCAGCCATTCATGATCGCCCTTCTCACCGAGCAGGTGGCGGGCTACTACGATGACAAAACGAAGACAGTCAACTTGCTGGACTGGATCGATCCGGACGAGCAGGAGCCGGTGCTGGCGCATGAACTGACGCATGCACTGCAGGATCAGGCAGTCAATCTAACGCAATGGTCGGTGGTTAGTTCGGATGAAATTGCCAGAAATGCGCAGGATGATAATCAACATATCCAGACCGATGAGGCAGACGATGCACGCGACGCTGTAACCGAAGGTCAGGCAATGGTGGTCTACCTTGACTACTCCATGCGCTCCACCGGCAAGACACTGCAGAGTTCTCCGGAGATGATCCCCCGGTTGAAGGATTCGTTGTCAGATACCAGCGGGTCGCCGATCCTCGCTCGTGCGCCGCTTCTGCTGCAAAAATCACTGATGTTTCCCTACAACGAAGGCATGGGCTTTGAGGGCGCGATCCTGGTCAAGGGAGGGAAGGATGCTGCTTTTCACGCAGTATTGCAAACCCCACCGGCTTCTACCTTCCAGATACTCCATCCGGCGGCATATATGGCCCATGTGCCTGTTCCGGTGCTTCGACTTCCAGATATTCATCCCCTCATCGATACCCAATACATTCCGTACGATGTAGGCGTAATGGGCGAGTTCGACGTGCAGATTCTCACCCAGTTGTTCGGCGGAGATGCAGCCGCCGCCGCGCTCACGCCTCAGTGGAATGGAGGAATCTACTATGCCGCGCAAAAACGGTCTGCACTGACCGACGCTGAGAAAGAATCCACCGCGTCCATCGCTCTGCTGTATGAGTCCAAATGGAAGTTTCCCGACGCCGCGCGCGCCTTCTTACAAGTCTATGCCGGACAATTGCCTCGTAAATACTCGGGTCTGAGGCGCAGGCCAACCGATGAGTCGGACGCAAACGAGCAGGTCTATACCACCAGCGAGGGCGATGTGCTGTTGTCCATCGACGGCACCGGTGTCTTCATCAGCGAAGGATTTCCACTGGATCTAGCACGCAAATTGCGTGACAAAATTAACAGCGTGCAGTCCGAAGGCCCCATGCAACTGGCTCGCCAAAAGGTCAACTCCAATCTTTTCGATCCAGGTGCTTCGCTGGTGCAATTGTTTTCTTCGGCAGGCATGATAAAGGCAGCGATGGACATGGAAGGCCATGCTGCGGAACGATATACTTTAATCCAGCGATAAGGATGTTGCCCGCTGATCCTGCAACATCGATAGATAGGAATGTGGCACGCTATGGCGTCGCTGCTTGAGGAGTGAACAACTTGCAGACGGCAGAGATTGGCATCATCGGCGGCAGTGGCCTGTACGCCATGCCTGGACTTACAGGAGTGCGCGAACATGTGCTGGAAACGCCCTTCGGCGATCCGTCGGACGCCTTCATCCTCGGCGAACTCGAAGGACGCAGAGTCGCGTTCCTAGCCCGCCATGGGCGAGGCCATAAGATTCTCCCCAGCGAGTTGAACTTTCGAGCCAACATCTATGCCATGAAAATGTTAGGAGTGGAAAGGATCCTTTCAGTCTCCGCCGTCGGTTCCCTGAAGGAAGAACATAAACCGACTGACTTTGTCATCCCTGACCAGTTCATCGATCGAACTTTTGCCCGCATAGGAACCTTCTTCGGTGAAGGAATCGTGGCGCACGTCGGATTTGGCGACCCCGTCTGCGCTACCGTGTGTACGGCACTTGAACACGCATGTGCGCAGGTCGGCGTAGTTGGCAAGCGCGGTGGAACCTATGTCTGCATGGAGGGCCCGCAGTTCTCCACTCGCGCCGAATCGAACCTTTACCGAAGCTGGGGCGCGGATGTGATCGGCATGACTAACCTGCAGGAAGCCAAGCTCGCCCGCGAAGCGGAGATTTGCTACGCCACCATGGCGATGGTTACCGACTACGACTGCTGGCGCGCGGGGCACGACGATGTAACCATCGAACAAATTGTCGCAGTACTGCACCAGAACGCGGAAAACGCAGCAAAGGTGGTGAAAGCGGCCGTGTCAAGGATGCCCAAAGATAGATCTTGCGCCTGCGCCAATGCACTCAAATTTGCTGTTTTGACGGACCGCACAGCCATTCCACAGAGTGCACAGGAAAAGCTTTCTCTGCTGTTAGAAAAATATTTGTAACCCTTTTTGTATGTATCCATTGCATGCAATCCATCTATTGCCGCTAATTGAGTTACATAACCCGTCAGTAATTCAATCATTCGTACTATATCTCTTTTAGGAAAGCAGGAGCATGGCAATTTTAGTGGTTGGATCGGTAGCATTCGACAGTATTCAGACGCCGCACGGTAAAGTAGACCATTGCCTGGGCGGCGCGGCCACTCACTTTGCGCTGGCAGCCAGCTACTTCACGGATGTGCGCGTGATCGCGGTAGTTGGCGAGGATTTCCTGCCCCAGCATGAGGCGGTCTTTCAGGCGTGCGGCATCGATATAACTGGTATCGAAAGGGCCCCGGGGCTCAGCTTTCACTGGACCGGAGCCTACGCCGGAACCATGAGCGAGGCCGAGACGCTGGGTACCGACCTTAACGTCTTCGAGCGATTCGAGCCTAAGATTCCCCAAACTTATACCGACAGCGAATATCTGTTTCTGGCCAACATCGATCCCGTATTGCAGGCGCGTGTTCGCAGCCACATGCCGAAGGTGCGCATGGTATGTGGCGACACCATGAACTACTGGATATCCGCCCATGCGGAGAACCTCGCGAAGGTCCTGCGCGATCTCGATGTGCTCTTGATTAACGATGGCGAGGCACGAATGCTCTCAGGCGAGCAAAACCCGGTGCACGCCGCACAAAAAGTGCTTGCCATGGGTCCCAAATCCCTCGTCATGAAACATGGCGAATACGGCGCAACCGCATTCTTCGGTGCCCATTCGTTTCCCGGCGCTGCCACCACGCCCAGGCCCTTTCGCGCACCGGCGTTGCCGTTGGCAGAGGTCGTAGACCCAACTGGAGCAGGCGATTCTTTTGCCGGTGGATTCTATGGATACATCGCATCGCAACCCGAATTGACCCCAGAGGTCTTTCGCAAAGCCATGTTCTACGGCGGCGTCATGGGTTCATTTGCCTGTGAACGCTTTGGTACGGAGCGATTGCAGGGTGTAACCCGCAACGAAATTGACCAGCGCTTCGAAATCTTTCGGGAGATCTCGCATCTTGACTCCTCGGCGGTCTAAACCGGAACGCACCGTGACAGCGCCACGCGGCGTGCACAACCTGCGCCTTGGCCGATACGACGCAAGTCTTCCAGTCGCCGTCTTCGATCCAAATCAGGTTCGACCTGCGGCGCGCGATGAGATATACCAGGTCGTGATGGGAGCAGTTTTGCTGGGTTTCCTCGCGCTCATCCTTTGCTTCTCCCATGGCTATGTCTTGCTGTATGGCGACGCTGTGGCACACCTGGGTATTGCACGGCGAATCCTCGATTCGCGCAATCCTGGAATGGTGCAGTTAGGCAGTGTGTGGCTTCCGCTGCCACATCTGCTGATGTTGCCCTTTGTACAGAAAATGGAATGGTGGCAGAGCGGGCTGGCAGGAGCGTGGCCTTCACTGGCGGCTTACGTCTTCGGTGTTGCAGGATTTTTTCGACTCTGCCGGCTGATGTTGGTGCCCCGCTGGGCATTGCTAGCCACCGTGTTTTACGCCCTCAATCCGAACCTTCTATATCTTTCCACCACAGCCATGACAGAGCCGATCTTTCTTGCCCTGCTGATTTGGATCGTGCTGATGACGATGCAGTGCATCGACGCCATTCAGTCCAATCAACCATCGCAAGCTGCTCGCAGTATGATCTGGCTTGGGCTGCTGATTTTTGCAGCCGTGTTCACGCGCTACGACGGATGGGTACTGGGTGCTACCGTATGGTGCATGCTCGCTTGGCAGCTTTGGCGCACCGACGGACTTGGTCGCCGCATAGCGCCGTCCTTTGCGCTATTTACCCTGCTGACTGTCGCGGGACCACTTTTGTGGCTGGGTTACAACCAGCACTTCAGCCACGATCCGCTGGACTTTATGCGCGGCCCTTACTCCGCTCCCGCAATCGAGAAAAGAACATCGCCTCCGGGTTCGAAGCACTATCGCGGATGGCACAATCCGGGTTGGGCGCTGCTGTTTTATACCCGCGCGGCACAGGTGGATGCGGCAGCGTGGGAGACAGGTTTTGCGCTGATGGCAGCTTCGTTGACCGGCCTCTGGATTGCGTTCCAACGACGTATGGCGCGCGCTTCAATGCTGCTCTGGGTACCCCTGGGATTTTATGTTTATTCGGTAGCGTACGGTTCGGTGCCCATTTTTATTCCCCAGCTTTATCCGCATTCGTTCTACAACGCGCGTTACGGAATGGAGATGTTGCCTGCGTTTGCTCTGTTTGCTGGCTTGGCAGCGTCTGCCATGGAGCAGTACCTTGCCAAATTACCGAGTGCATCGGATCCACCCAATACCGCCAATTGGACTTTGTCGCGATCGCTCTATCTAACCGTACTTACATTGGCACTGCTGAATCCCCTGGCAATGGTCTACGGGACAGCGCTGATCCAGCAATGCGCAAAGTGGATCGAGCGTCACCCAAGTAATTTGCTGGCGAACTACGCGCCGCCGCTGGTACTTAAAGAGGCGCTCGTAAACTCCACCACGCGTGTGCCGTTTGAGCGCAACCTTGCGCTGGTGCTGGAGGATCTTCCGCCCGGTTCGACCATCCTGATGCAGCAATCAGATCACATTGGGGCCTTGCAGGACGCTGCAATCCCCTTGCGGCAAACCATCAATGAAAGCGACTACGATAGTTGGCACGCCGCCCTGCAGGCACCTGCGGATCATGCCGCCTTCGTCGTGGCCCTGGCCGGCGATGCAGTATCCAACGCCGTCCAGCAACACCCAGAGGGTTTACAGGAATTAACCATTATGTGTGGAACCGGCCAGCCCTGCGCACGCATCTACCAGTCCGAGCACTTCCAGGGAGTTGGCCCGGCTGGCAACAGGTAGTGCTACCATCGCTGCGAAGAGAAAATGTCTATGATTACAACCTTGCCAATTCACTTCAGCACGATTGAGCAGATGTCGTTCTTTCAAGGCACCACCACGCGTCTCTTAATGGCGTGCGCCATGGGTGGCCTGATTGGTGTGGAACGCGAGTGGCGACACAAGGCATCGGGCCTGCGCACCAACATGTTGCTCTGCATGGGATGCGCTCTGTTTACGGTACTTTCCACCGTTCTGGCCGGGCCAGGAATTACGGACAAGAGCCGTGTGGCATCGAACATCGTGCAAGGCATTGGCTTCCTCGGCGCAGGCTTGATCCTGCATACGCGCAGTCGTGTATTGGGGCTCACCAGCGCGGCAACCGTATTTGTTGTCGCGTCCATCGGCATGGCATGCGGCGCCGGTCTTTATCTGGAAGCCCTAATAGCCACCACCATCGTTCTGGTTGCCCTGCGCTTTGTTGGCCTCATGGAGACGCGGGCTGGTTGGAAGAGGTTCCCCATGCTCTACGAGGTGCGTGGCAGTAACAATAAGGATATGTTCGCCGGAATTCTCGCTGTCCTCGACCGCGAGCATATGCGGCTGAATATTGTGGACCGAGACAACCTCGGCGAACAGGAACGTGTCACCTTCTCCCTCTCCGCCAACAGCGCTCGCCATAAACATCTACTGGCCGAACTGGTGGCTAGCGAAGCAACAGACAAAGTGATTGCGTTCAAGGATGAAGAGGAGGATTGAGATCATCTCGACCGAGCCGACAACCATCCCGTTTGTGAAAGCGCATGCCTGTGGCAACGACTTCCTGATTCTGGAGGAGGCCGTGGCAGGTGGTGATCATGCCGCGCTGGCACGTAGACTATGTTCGCGCAACACCAGTATTGGTGCGGATGGAATCGAGTTTCTAGAACGCCGCGATCATCTCGAATTCTTCCTCCGTCTCTTTAATTCAGATGGCAGCGAAGCCGAACTCTCCGGTAATGGAACGCGTTGTGTGGCGGCATGGCTGGCGCATAGCGAGGGGCTGCACGAGGTTACGCTGGGCACCCACGGTGGCATGCGGCGCTGCCGCGTCATCCGGCAAAACAACCCCGTCTACATGATTGAGAGTGAGATGGGCGTGCCTCATGTTATGCCGCAATCCATTGAGATTCCTGGCGTAGGCGCGATCGATGGTGCAGTGGTCGACGTCGGGAATCCGCACTTCGTTCTCTTTGTGGATCGCGAAGATTTTGGCGCGCGCGGAATCACCTGGCAGCAATTGGGTGCCGCCATCAGCACAAGTCCCCGGTTTGCCCAGGGAACCAATGTTGAGTTTGTGCAGATGCGCTCGAGAAGCGAGATTGCGTTTCGCATCTTCGAGCGTGGATGCGGGCCCACCCTGTCTTCGGGCACCGGGACATGCGCCGCTTCAGCCGCCGCCATGGTCCTCCGTGGAGCTGCGCGCGAACTCACCGCACTAGCACAAGGCGGATCGCAGAACGTCTCCTGGCACGCAAACGACGCCATAATGCGTCTCACCGGCCCGGCGGAGATCGTCTGCCAGGGTCAAGCATTTCTCCCCGAACCTACCGCAGCGGTGGCAATTTGAACGCGGCGCGTGTGCCTGTCAAGCCATCCGCGCTGCGGCCCGGCGCGACCCTGGCCGTGCTCTCCCCCGCCAGTACGCCCAAGCCGGAGATGGTGCAGGCAGGCATCGATTGCCTGCATCAAATTGGCTACCAGACGGTACTCCTCCCGCACGCGCTCGATCGCGGCCCGCTCTACTACGCGGGAACGGTGCAGCAGCGGGTCGCGGACCTGCACGCAGCGTTCGCCGATCCAGCCATCAATGGCATCGTTTGTACCCGAGGCGGTTGGGGCTCTGCCGAGCTGCTGCCGCATCTGGATGCCGCTCTGGTTCGCGCTAACCCAAAGGTCTTTGTGGGATACAGCGATCACACATCCCTCCATATTTGGCTGGCACGCGAGGCAGGGCTTGTCACCTTTTACGGCCCGATGGTGGCCGCGGACTTCGCGCGTACCGGAGGCTTCGATCCCGCCAGTTGGAACCATGCCCTGGGTGGAGATGCGGCCTGGTCGCTGGGCACCCACGATGGCCTTCGCGTACTGCGCCCCGGAGTTGCCGAAGGCATCCTGACCGGCGGATGTCTTTCTATTTTCGTCGAATCGCTGGGCACGCCCTTTGCCGCGATTCCAGCCAGTGCCCATCAGCCGCGCATCCTGTTTCTCGAGGACATTGGCACCAAGCCTTACCAGTGGGACAGAATGTTGCTGCATCTGCGCTATGCGGGCCTGCTACAGCATGTCACCGGCATCGTCTTCGGCGATATGCGGCAGTGTGTCGCGGAGGAGGACGAAGCTCTGCTGCACGCTGCTATCCTTCATGCACTCACCGATTTTGCCGGTCCAATCGCTATCGATCTGCGCTCCGCTCATGTGCATGGCGCAAACCTTACTCTGCCGCTCGGCGTCCGCGCGCACCTGCAACTCGACGACGCGGAAGATCCCCGGCTTCAGTTTCTAGAAGCATCCACCACACCGTAGCTTCCAGCTACAGAAGCCCCGTTACGGAGTCTATGCAAAGTTCAAAACACATCCATTTGATTGGAATCTGCGGCACCGCGATGGCGTCGCTTGCAGGTATGCTGCAGGCCCGCGGACATCGCATCACAGGCTCCGATGCGGCAGCATATCCGCCCATGAGCGATGTACTCGCTGGGCTTGGCATTCAGCTGCACCAGCCGTACGCCGAAGCAAACCTGACGCCAAGGCCGGACCTGGTGATCGTGGGCAATGCCATCTCGCGCGGCAATGTCGAGTTGGAGTTTGTGCTCGACACCCGCATTCCGTTTACTTCGATGGCCGCGGTGCTACACGACGAGTTCCTCGCCGGGCGCGAGTCGCTCGTGGTCTCTGGTACCCATGGCAAAACAACTACCACCAGTATGCTTGCGTGGATCTATGAGGTGGCCTCCCGCGCACGACCGGAGTTTACTCCGTCCTTCCTCATCGGCGGCGTAGCAGAGAACTTTGGCACCAGCTTCATGGTGCGCCCAGTCACCACGGATGTTCGACAGCCCTTCATCCTCGAAGGCGATGAGTATGATACCGCCTTCTTCGATAAGGGACCAAAGTTCCTGCATTACTTTCCTGACGCAGCAATCCTGACCCACGTCGAGTTCGACCACGCCGACATCTATGTCGACCTGCCAGCGGTTATGACGGCGTTCAAGCGCTTCGTGAACCTGATTCCGCGCCGTGGTCGCCTGGTGGCCTTCGACGGTAGCAACAACGTCACGCAATGCATATCGCATGCCTTCTGCGCGGTGGAGAGGTACGGCTTTAGCCCTGACGCGCAATGGCAACTAACAAAATTCCGTCAGCAGGGAACGCAGTCGCAATGGACGCTGATGCACCATGGTGCGGTATTTGCCGAGCTTCTCCTCCCCATGGCTGGTGAGCATAATGCGCTGAATGCGACGGCAGCAGCAGCCCTGGCAGCAGGACAGGGCATTCCCACAGACGCCATTGTAGAGGCGCTGGCAACCTTCCGTTCAGTCAAGCGGAGGCTGCAGGTGTGTGCAGAGCTCAACGGCATCACCCTCATCGACGACTTCGCACACCATCCAACCGCAATCCGCGAGACGCTGCGTGCGCTCCGCTCGGCCTACCCAGGTCGTCGTCTATGGGCAATCCTGGAGCCGCGCTCAAACACCCTCCGCCGTAACGTCTTTGAAGCCGATCTGGTAGAGAGCCTTGCGCTGGCAGACCGCAGTGTGCTGGCCGCAGTCTTTAAGTCCGAGGCAATCCCGCCAGCCGAAAGACTCCACCCGGATCATGTAGTCGCCGCGTTGTGTGCGCGTGGATTCCAGTCCGCGGTCTTCCCCGATGCCGATGCCATCGTCGCTGCCGTTGCTCCCGATCTGCGCCCCGGCGACGTCGTGGCAATCCTCTCCAACGGTGGCTTCGGTGGTATTTATCAAAAGCTTCCCCAGGCAATCGCCAAACTGCACTAGCCAGCCGAGCCAACCAAAACGGATTCAATCGCTTCGGCTACCCCATCGTCACGGTTGCAGGCCGCGATGCTCCAGCCTCTGCTTCGCGCTATGGCCTTCAGATCGTCGGGTGCATTGTCCATCAACACCGCGCGCCCTGCCGTCTCCAGCATGGAGACATCGTTCCAGTTGTCGCCAATCGCCAGAATTTGCGCAGGATCGATACTGCGTGCGCGGGCTATTGTGAGCAGCGCGGCGCCCTTCGAACATCCCGCCGGAAGTATGTCCAGAATGCTAAGGTCACGCGCTGGATATTCCGTGCGGTGCAATGTGATCTGGTGCGGCATCGACTCCGATACATGGCCGGAGACAACAACCCCGGGGAACTCCAGTAGACGTGCCTCAGCCCGCGCCATACGCTCCAGCGTACCGCACAGCATGGCCTGGATGGGAGGGTCGAGCGGGTTCTTCAGTGCATCTTCAATGGGATGCATCTGCTGCAGATAAGGCTCGTTGGCCGCCATCCAGCGGCTGATGCTGGCTGTCAAATGGTCCAGCCGCTCCACCACCAGCGCCCCGCGAGAGTCTTCCCCGTCGGGCTGCGTGCGGTCAAAAGTGAGTACGAAGGCGTTGCGGAAGTTCTGCTCCCCCTCGCCTCGGATCGCTTCACACAGCCATAGTGCAGTTGTATGCGGAAGGTGGCTGCGTGCCAGCAACCGCGAGGGAACGGCTTCGCCAGCTGGTCCTTCCTGCATGCTGCTTCCCGCCGTGGCTCCCACGGTGCGCGTCACTGTGCCATTCGAACTGATAAGGATGGAGTTGTGCCGCAGACCCAGCGGGCGCAGCACACGCATGGCATAGCTATGGCGGCGCCCCGTGGCTATCACCAGTTGGATCCCGCGCGCCTGAACGCCATAAAGCGCGTCCAGATTGCGCTGGCTCACACGCCCATCGTCGCCCAGCAGGGTGCCGTCCATGTCGATCGCAATCAGGCGAATCGAGCGGTTATGATCTTCTGCCGGCAAGTGGTCCTCGAACCTTCAGTATAGTGCTTGGTTGGAATGCAGTTGTGACGTATGGCACACCCCGCAAGGGGTATAGTTGCTATTCTGGATTGGATTCGATGGAACTACAACATAAACACGAAGAGTTGCGCAGTTCGCTCAGTAAGCTGGATTCGCTGTTGGTAGCCTACTCCGGTGGTACAGACTCCGCCTATCTGGCCTACGAGGCGCACCAGATCCTGGGCAACAAGATGCTGGCTGTCATCGCCGACTCCCCCTCCTTGCCCCGTGCGGAGCTGTCTGCCGCTCTTGAATTCGCCGTGCAACACAAAATCCCTATACACATCCTGCAGACCCGCGAACTGGACGACCCAAACTACGCGCGCAACGACGTCAATCGCTGCTTCCACTGCAAGGATGAGCTATTCACGCAGATGGAGGCGGCACGAGCCGAGCTTGGCTTCGCCCATATCGCCTATGGAAGAAACCTCGACGACGACAGTGATCTGCGGCCCGGTCAGAGAGCGGCTGCCTTGCACCACGCGCTGGCTCCGCTGGCCGCAGCAGGGCTCACCAAGCTGGATATCCGCAAGCTGGCGAGCGAGGCCGGGCTGAAGGTGGCCGATAAGCCAGCCAGCGCTTGCCTCTCGTCCCGCATTGAGTACGGACGCACTGTCACCGCCGAAAACCTCAGCCAGGTGGAGCGCGCCGAAGATGCCTTGCACGCGCTTGGCTTCGCCCATGTGCGGGTCCGCCATCATGGAGAACTGGCCCGCATAGAGATTGCCCGCGACGATCTGCCTCGCGCTCTAAGCCTGCCCATGCTCGACCGCATTACAGAGGCGCTGCGTCCGCTCGGTTTCGTCTACATCACGCTGGACACCCAGGGCTACCGGTCGGGATCGATGAACGACGTCCTTCCCGTCTCCGCCATCGGCACGGCGCGGTAAGGCTTCGCGCACAACCCATTCAGACACGATAAAGTTGCAGGGGAGAGTTTTTATGCGCGTTGCTTACCTTGACTGTTTTGCCGGGATCGCGGGCGACATGATGCTGGGCGCACTGGTCGATGCCGGGGTGCCTGCACAGGTGCTGATGGATGCAGTCGCAACGCTTGGCCTGGGTGCTAGCCTGCGTATCGAGCGCGTGGACCGTAGCGGCATCGCATCCACCAAGGTCCACGTCTTCGAGGGCGACCACCTGGCCGACGCTCCGCCTGCACCTGCGCAGCAGCCAGTCGAACAGCAGCCTCTCAAGGCCGCCGCCCACACTCATCAGCCTAAATCGCAGCACCTGCACAAGACCGGGCACTCGCATACCCACGATCACGAACACGAACACGAACATCCCCACGCGCACGAAGATCATGCCCACCCACATCAGCATGAAGACCACCCACATTCGCACACCCATGGGCGCTCCCTCACCGCTATCCGCAGACTGATTCAGGACGCGGCGCTTCCCGATCCAGTCAAGAACACCGCCATCCGCGCCTTCGAACTGCTTGGCCACTCGGAAGCAAAGATTCACAACGTCCCAGTGGAAGAGATCCACTTCCATGAAGTGGGTGCAGTCGACGCGATCGTGGATATTGTGGCGGCCAGCGCCGGTATCCATCACCTCAACATCGGTGCCTGGTACTGCTCGCCCATCAACGTCGGTGGCGGTACGGTGGTCTGCGCCCATGGCACCTTCCCCGTGCCCGCGCCGGCCACCGCCGACCTGCTCCGTGGCCTGCCTACCTACTCCGCACATGTGCAGCAGGAGCTGGTAACGCCCACCGGTGCAGCGCTTCTGCGCGCCATCGATCCCACATTCGGCCCTCAACCCGCCATGCGCGTCCAACGCATCGGATACGGCGCGGGTACGCGCAACTCCAAGGATTTTCCCAACGTCTTGCGCCTCAGCATAGGCGACAGCAGCGATGCCGATACAGTCCCCGCGACAGCCCATTCCACCCACAGCGATACAGTCACCGTCATGGAGACGGCGCTGGACGACCTCTCCCCACAGGTCCTTGCCTATGTAGCCGAGACCGCACTGGCACGCGGTGCACTCGACGTCATGCTCACCCCGGTCATCATGAAGAAGGGACGTCCCGGCACTCTCCTCACCCTGCTTTGCAATCCAGCAGACAGCGCAGCGCTGGAGCAGCTCATCCTGACAGAGACCAGCACTCTTGGCGTACGCATCCGCCAGGAGCGGCGCTCCTGCCTACAGCGCAGACACGTTCCGGTCACCACGCCCTACGGCGAAATCCGCATCAAGATCGGTTCGTTGGGCAGCGAGACCATGAACGCCGCGCCCGAATATGAAGACTGCCGCGCAGTCGCCGCCAAACATCACATCGCCATCAAGCAGGTGCAGCAGGCTGCCATCGCTGCGTACCTACGGCCCGCTTCATCGCAAGAAGATGGATCACATACCCTATGACATCCTCCGATCTACTCAAACTGCTAGGCGAGGTGGAACGTGGCGCCCTCACGCCCGAGGCCGCATCTGAACGCTTGGCCACTCTGCCCTTCGAGGATCTCGGTCATGCAAGGGTAGACCATCACCGCAGCCTGCGCACAGGCCTGCCCGAAGTGGTCTTCGCCGCCGGAAAAACGGCCGAGCAGACCGTGCAGATATTCACCAGCCTCGCCGCCGATGGTGTCGATGTGCTGGCCACACGCGCCACTCCCGCCACCGCGCAGGCCATCCTCGCGCGCCATCCTATGGCAGTCCATAACCAGGTAGCACGCACGGTTGCTCTCCGTCAGTCACCCAATCCGCCTACCGGCCACGGCCATGTCGCGGTCATCTGCGCCGGCACCAGCGACCTTCCCGTCGCGGAGGAGGCCTCCGTCACCGCTGAGACGTTCGGCGCGCGAGTCACCCGCCTCTACGATGTCGGCGTCGCTGGACTGCACCGTCTGCTGGCCGTGCGCGACGACCTCAAATCCGCCCACGCCATCATCGTCTGCGCCGGCATGGAGGGCGCGCTGCCCTCAGTTGTGGGTGGCCTTGTCGCCGTACCCGTCATCGCGGTGCCCACCTCGGTGGGCTATGGCGCATCCTTTGGCGGAGCGACCGCGCTGCTTGGAATGCTGAACTCCTGCAGCCCCAACGTCACCGTAGTCAATATCGACAATGGATTCGGTGCGGCCTACACCGCAGTCCTCATCGCACGCGCCTCCGCCTACGCGAAACATAGTTGAAATTATTTAACCGTTTGAGCGTTACTTCAGCGTCTTGCCGAACTCTTCGCTAAACACCGTATGCCGCATGTCGAAGCGACCGCCGTCGAACTTGTCCGGCCCCTTCAAGTGTCCCACCGCCAGTAGTGCCACCACCCAGTAGCTTAGCGGCAGACGAAGCACCTCATGCACCTTCTCCTGCTCGAAACCCTCCATCGGAGCAGTATCGTAGCCCATTACCTCGGCCATCAACATCATGTGCGTGGTGGCGATCATCACCATCTTGTTCAGCCAACCATGCATCTCGTCAGTCGAGAAGTGCGAAAGATAATTGGGTACGCTGTTGCGCGCCTGATCCGCATAGCCCTCTGGCATGCCGCCTTCGCGCCCCTGGTAGATCATGAGGTCCAGGTCTTTCCGCCATCCATCCGCGTCGCCGCAGGCCACAATCACGGCCGATGCTTCTTCCACCTTGCCCTGGTTGTAAGACGCGGTGCGCAGACGCTTCTTCTGCTCCTCCGTCTGCACCACAATAAAGCGCCAGGGTTGCATGTTGTAGCCGCTGGGAGCGCTCAACCCGGCCTCCAGTATCCGTTGTAGGTCCTCCGCTGGAATGGGGCTGCCGTCGAAGCTGGGCGTCGCCCGCCGATCGCGGATCGCCTGGCTCAGTGTCTTCTCGTGCTTCGTTGTCTTCGTCGTCATCACTCGTTCTCGTTCCAGCCGCTTCTACATCCCTCACTGGCCGCCAGATCGGATGCAACTCCAAACGACTCTCAAGATAACACTACGCCGCACCAGTACGCATAAAGAAAGCAATACGTCGGGAGTGCCTCACCTGGCCAGATACATCGCATGGCCGTTTCTGTCCGGAATCCGGGCAGCAACCTGACCCCAAAACTAAACCTTCACGCTTGGCCTGCGTCCTATACCCTAGTAGAGATGTATACCATCACTAAAATCGCTCGCCCAGCATGTGTCCTCTTCTTTGGATGCAGTATCCTCCTGGCTGTTGGCCCGGCGATCGCGCAATCCCCTGCTCTGCCCGTCACGCCGCCTACATCCGTCCCTGCCGCAACGCCCGTTCCTGCCCAACCCGTCGTTCATCGCGCGCATGTTGTCTATGCGCAGGGAAAGCTTCAGGTCGACGCAGATAATTCCAGTCTCAATCAGATCCTGCGTGACATCGCTCAGCAGACCGGCATGAAGATCACTGGCGGTGTCACGGAACAACGCGTCTTCGGTAAATACGGCCCCGGACCGGCCTCTGCGATTCTAGCCGCGCTACTTGATGGTGCAGGCAGCAACGTGATGCTGCGCGAGAACCCGGACCACACTCCCTTGGAGTTGATTCTCACTCCGCGCAATGGTGGCCCAACGCCGCCCAGCCCCAGTTCGTTCGCTTCGGAGGATCCAGCCCCAACCATCAGCGATCAGCCTGCCGCACAAAGTTCTCCCAGCCAGCCAGCGCTGCAAAGCCAACAGACCGCAGCACCGCAGTCGCCGGATGATCTGCCAGGCGTAGTCCGCCGCCCCGGTGCAGTTCCCGTCTATGGCCCAGGCGCTGCCAATGCCACTCCCCCACCCACCAGCACCAACCCGCAATCACCCAACGGTGTCCTGACCCCGCAGCAACTCTATCAGCAGATGCAGCAGATGCGCTCCCAACTGCCATAAACATAGAGCCATTCAATCTTCGGCATAGGCGTCTCTTTATTCAAGATGTTTTGCAGTACTGTGCTCTGGCGGACCCTGCATCTGCCACCTCTCTGCTTTTGCCAACCAAACCATCGCCCCCATTTCAATCGAAAATCTTTTGACCGTAGCACTACCTCCATGATCCGCAAATTATGCATCCAAAGGATATAGCGTCCGAATTAAACGAGATCGCAGCATAAAAAAGTCTTCCACGGCCTGCGCAGCGCAACCCGGAGCATAGGTATTGGGTCAGAAAGTTAGAACCAGCCACGCGAAGTCGGACGTCTATACCCGGCATTCAGGCAACAGAACAATTGAGGGTTTATGAACCGGAAGCGGCAGAGCACACGGGCACGTATTAACCTGTTTCATCGATTGGGCCGCGCAGCGGTTAGTTTGCTATTCCTGACCCAGGCTGGGTTTGCCCTTGCATCCGTAGCGTTACTCATGGAAGAGCCATACGGCGATCTCGGCAAGGTCACGCCTACCGGCCACTCCGCCGTTTATCTCAACCACATTTGCGCGGCGTCGCCCACCGAGCTGCGCGCCTGCCGTCCCGGCGAATCCGGCGTCGTCATCAGCCGCTACCACAAGATCGACAAGCTGGACTGGGTTGCCATTCCCCTTATCCCCTATCTCTACGCCGTCAATGACATCGCCGATGTGCCGCAGTCAGCAGGTCCAGTGCAGGTAGATGCGCTGCGCGATGCCTATCGCCGTAAGTATCTTCTGAGCCTCGCTCCCGACGACGCACAGGGCCATGCGCCCAGGGGAGAGTGGACAGAACTGGTGGGAGGGTCCTACGACCGCACCATCCATGGATTTGAGGTAGTCAGTACCCCACAGCAGGATCAGCGATTCATCGCCATCTTTAACGACCGTCACAATGCTGGTCACTTCAACATCATGTTCCATAACTGTGCGGATTTTTCCCGGGTCGTGCTCGATATCTACCTGCCCCACGCCATCCATCGCAGCATCGTCGCCGATCTCGGGATGACCACCCCAAAGCAGGTCGCTCGATCCCTCGTCCGATACGGTCAGAAGCATCCCGAACTCGAAATGTCGGCGTTTATCATCCCCCAGGTGCCCGGAACCATGCCACGCAGCCATGCCGTGGACGGCATCGCCGAGTCTCTGGTTAAAAGCAAGAAATACCTTATTCCCATGACCATCCTCACCCCGGAGTTGACCGGTGGACTGGTGGTAGCCTACATGACGGAAGGCAGAATGAAGCTTCCCCAAAATGTCATGGTCTTCAACGTGAACGATAACGAGATGGAGCTCGGAACTTCCGTTCCTGCATCGCCAACCAGCACCGGCCCCGCCAGAACGCCTCTTCCCACTCCCACGCCGAATCCCGCGACTAAAGCTACACCAGCCGCCCTTGCCTCGCCCTTACCCGCGTCGCCAACTACGCTTCCCTAGCGCCTCTGACTGCGTGCAATCGCTGCCTTGGCCTCGTTATCGCCCTCGCGCTTGCGTTCGGCAGCACGCTTGTCCCACTCCTGCTTGCCCTTGGCCAGTGCCAGTTCGCACTTCACCCGCCCGCGACGAAAATATAGTCGCGTCGGAATCAAGGTAAAGCCCTTCTGCCGAGTTGCTATCTCCAGCTTGCGTACTTCGCTCTTATGCAGCAGTAGCTTCCGCGTCCGCAGCGACTCATGATTCATCGCATTGCCGTGCGAGAAAGGTCCAATATGCGCGTTCAGCAGGTAGCATTCGCCGTCCTTCAGCAATCCATACGCATCCTTCAGGTTCGCCTTGCCCTCGCGAATGCTCTTCACCTCGGTGCCGCGCAGCGCGACGCCCGCCTCATAGCGGTCGAACAGTGCGTAATGGAAGCTGGCCGAACGGTTGAACGCCGCATCGCGCATCCCGCTGGCCACCGGATCGCGCTCTTTCTGCTTTACCGCTGGCTTGGGCTGCGAGGCTACCGTCGGGTTGGAGAGGGATCGTGGCATGGGATGGGCACACGGAACAGTATCTGTGGCGTGGTCGGAAACATCTCAGTTTAACATGCAACCCATCCGTCTCACCTGTTGGTGATCACAACGTCTAACCTACACCCAGCACACGTAAGTCGCTTTTTTTGTGCGAAGGAATAGATCCAGGGACAGGTAAAATGGCACATAGCATCCTAAGTTCGAACGGTTTCAGAATGTTATACTCGCCAAAGTCCCAGCAGTCCCAGCAGTGCGCCTGTCCGGCAACCTTCACCCCCGCGCAGAGCGCCATTCCAATCGAATCCGCGCGGGTTTCACGCAAGCAGTCTCAGATTCTCCACTTCGATCCGAACATCGGCGCAAAGGAAGCAACCAGCATCCGCATGACACGCAGGCATCTATTCTTGCTCCCTCGGCTCTCGCTCCTCCTTCATCGCGGATGCTTCGCCGCGTTGCCGCTTCTGCTCTCTCTCTTTGCCTTGCCCTCCGCACACGCCCAAACCGCGAGCGGATGGAATAAACGCGGCCAGACGGCCGAGATGAAGCAAGACTACGACGCCGCCTACGAGGATTACCTTAAGGCGCATCAGAAGAATCCTGCCGACCTGAGATACCAGGAACGCCTGGATCGCATGCGCTTTCAGGCAGCAGCCGTCCATGTCGACCGAGGCCGCGTCATGCGTCAGAGCGGTGACATCGCCGGAGCGCTCAACCAGTTCACCCGTGCCCTGCAGATCGATCCCGGCAACGAGGCCGCAGCCCAGGAAATTCAGATCACGCGAAGCCAGGACCAGTCCCCAGCCACCTCCAGCGCACCCGCAGGTTTCAGCGACAGCAGTTCCGAATTGCATGATATTGCCGGCATCACCGCCCCCCTTGAACTCAAGCCTGTCTCCGATGACCCCATCACACTGCATATGGTCGAAGACAGCAAGATCATCTATCAGACCATCGGCAAAATGGCCGGCCTCAACGTCCTCTTCGATCCCGACTACACCTCCAAGCGCATCCCCCTCGATCTCACCAATGTCAGCATCAGCGACGCGCTCCGTATTGTTGGTGACATCTCCGGCACCTTCTACAAGCCGGTCACTGCTGACACCATCTTCGTCGCCACAAATAGTGCCTCCAAACACCACGACCTCGACGAGTTGGCGGTACAGACCTTCTTCCTCACCAACGCTGCCCTGCAGGCAGACGCAAACGAAATCGTCACCGCGCTGCGCAACGTGCTCTCCCCGGACGACAAGGTCTACCTCGTCGCATCGCAAAATGCCATCGTCATGCGCGCTCCACCCGATCATCTTGTGCTGGCGGAAAAGCTCCTCAACGACCTCGACCGCACCAAGGCCGAAGTCGTCGTCGATGTCGCCATCCTCGAGGTCAATAAGGATAAAATCCGCAACCTCGGCATTACCCTGCCCCAGTCCTTCGGTATTACTCCCCAGGCTAATGGCAGCACTACGGCATCCACCACTGCGGGAACCACCGGCACCCAAGGTACCACCAGCAACGGCGCTTTCACCCTCAATACCCTGGCCAATATGAACGCCACCAACTTCGCCGTCACCATCGGCGGTGGCACCCTCAACGCCCTGCTCAGCGACACCGACACCAAGGTCCTGCAGAACCCCAGCATCCGCGCCTCCGACGGCCAAACAGCCACCATGAAGATCGGCTCCCGCATCCCCGTCGCCACAGGTTCCTACTCCGCCGGTGCGGCCACCGGCATCACCGCCGGCATCGGCGTGCAGACCCAGTTCACCTACATCGATATCGGCGTCAATATCGATATGACGCCCACCATCCATCTCGACCGCGAAGTCTCCCTCAAACTCTCCGTCGAGGTCTCCACCGAGGCTGGTAACGTCACCATCTCCGGTATCACCGAGCCCATCATCGGCCAGCGTTCCGACAAGACCGTTATCCAACTCAAGGATGGGGAACCATGCATGCTGGCCGGCATCCTTACCAAACTGGATAACTACAGCAATAGCGGTACCCCAGGCCTCTCCCAAATCCCCCTCATCAAATACCTCTTCGGCACCATCAACAAAGAGACCCAGGATGACGAGGTTGTATTCATTCTCATCCCACACATTGTGCGCGAATCCGTTCTCACCAAACTAAACACCCGCGCCATCGACACCGGCACAGGCACCTCCATCGAACTGCGCAAAGCGCCCAATAACGAACTCAGCCAGATCGACAACACGCCGGCAGGCCCCGCGCCAGCCTCCAATACCACTGCAGCCAATGCAGCCGCCGCCATGGTGCAGCAGATGAAGCAGCAGGCCATGCCGCCAGCGCCCTCTGCCAATCCTCCCGCGCGCACCCCCGCCGCACCTGCGGTCACGGGTCCGCCAGTCACCCTCATGATGCTTCCCCTCACCACCACCCAGGCAGTAGGCAGCACCTTTCAGGCCTCGGTCTATCTCACCGGCGCGCACGATGTCTTCTCCGTGCCACTCGAGGTCCAGTTCGATCCAAAGATCCTGCAACTGGTCAACGTCGACTCAGGTGGTCTGTTGGGTGGCGACGGACAGCCCGTCGCACTCGTCCATCGTGACGAAGGCAATGGCATGGTTACCATCTCCGCTACGCGACCGCCAGGCGTCCCGGGTGTCAATGGAGAGGGACAGGTCTGCATCCTTACTTTCAAGACCATCGCCGCAGGTGACTCCAATATCTCCCTCGTCAAGGTGGCTGCCAAAAATAGTCTGCAGGCCAGCCTGCCCGCCTCGGGCGCGCAGCAAACCGTCGTCCATGTGAAGTAGGGTTCGCGGTTCAAGGTGCTAGGTATGAGAGACAAGCCGCACAGATCAACTCGCTGTTTCCAAAGCACTGCCATCGTGCCTGGTTCCTTGAACCTCGTGCCTCGAACCTGGTATCCCGATGCAGGCCTTACCCTGGTCGAACTCATCATCTGTGTCACCATCGTCTCCATTCTCGCCACCGCAGCGCTGCCCATCGCACGCTTCCAGGTCAAACGAGAAAAGGAGCGCGAGCTGCGCCGCGACCTCTGGGAGATGCGCGATGCCATCGACAAATACAAGGACGCCGCAGACCGAGGTGGTATCCAGATCAAGCTCGATAGTGATGGCTATCCCCCTGACCTGCAAACCCTCGTCGATGGAGTCGACGTCAAGGAAAAAAAGGTTCGCTTTCTGCGCGCCATCCCAATAGACCCCATGACCAAATCTGCCGACTGGGGCATGCGCTCCAACCAGGACGACGCTGACGCAGACTCCTGGGGAAGTCAGAATCTCTTCGACGTTTACTCTAAAAGCCAGGACACTGCGCTCGACGGAACAAAATACAGCACATGGTAATTCTCCGCAAAATTCGGGTGCCCCATCCTTTCCTGTTCTGTAGGAAAGAGTGGGATACCTCTGTCCAGCCCACGCTCTTCGGTCCTCGCACCTCCGAGTCCGGCTTCACTCTGCTGGAGCTCATGATCGTCATGGCCATCATCGCTACCCTCGCAGCCATGGCCATCCCCGCCTTCACCCGTAATGTGGTCGCAGCCAAGGAGGCCGTACTTCGGGAAGACCTCCAGGTCATGCGCACAGCCATCGGCTCCTATACCGTCGACAAGCAGAAGGCGCCCCAGTCCCTGGACGACCTGGTCACCGGTGGCTATCTCAAGGCCCTCCCCAAAGACCCCATCACCGGGCGTACCGACACTTGGGTCACCAGCCAGTCGGATTCCCTAAGCTCGGTCGACCAAACAGACTCCGGAGGCATCGACGACGTTCACTCCGGTGCCCAGGTCACTGCAACCGATGGCTCCTCCTATAACACCTGGTAGTAACACCTGGTAGCAGAAGCACGCCCAGGCCACCGCTGCCGATACCCCTCCAAGCCCTCGCGCCGCACAACAAATTGGCGCATACTACGTCTAAGAGAGTGGGGAAAGTGTCCCTTCGCAGTCAGCGCTTCCCTCCGGAGAATATCTATGCGTCCAGCAACCCGCTTCGCCCTCGCCTCGCTGCTTGGCGTAGCCCTGCTTGCGGTCGCTGACGGGGCCAACGCGCAGCAACCCTCCACCACCCCCGCGGATTCCTCCACCAAGGCTCCGGTCACTGCCACTCCATCCGCTTCCCCCGCAGACACCTCCGACAAGTCGGACAACAAGCCCGGCAGCAAACCAGACACCGACGCACCCTCCAAGCCAACTCCCGCCAATACCACCGCCCAAACCGACGCAATTCCATCCCCCGGAGAGGCCCTCGACCCGCACATCAAGAAGGGCAGCGAAGACGACATAGACGCCATCGGCACGCGTAACCTCGGCGGCAGAGGCCTGGGAAACTGGTACTCCGTCAACGGGGAGATCGGCATGGGAAAGCAGTACTCCATGGAGATCGAAAAGTCCGCTCACATGGTCACAGACCCCGTCGTCGCCGAATACATCAACCGAGTCGGCCAGAACATCGTCAAAAACTCCGACTGTAAGGTCCCCTTCACCATCAAGGTCATCGACTCCGATGAGATCAACGCCATGGCCCTGCCTGGCGGTTTCTTCTATGTCAACTCAGGCCTCATCATGGCTGCCGACGAGGAGGCCGAACTGGCAGGAGTCATGGCTCATGAGATCGCCCACGTCTGCGCTCACCACATTGCGCGCCAGATGACGCGCGGAAACTACGCCAGCATCGCATCCATCCCACTCATCATCTTTACCCAGGGTTCGTGGACAGGTTATGGCATCTATGAGGCGTCCCAGCTCGCCATCCCCATCAGCTTCCTCGAGTTTTCCCGCGAGTTTGAGGCAGAGGCAGACTGGCTCGGCCTGCAATACATGTACAAGTCGGGGTACGATCCCCAGGCCTTTATCCAGTTCTTTGAGAAATTAACCGCGCTGGAGAAACACAAGCCCGGAACCCTGGCCAAGGTCTTCGCCGACCACCCTCAAACCCCCGATCGCATCGCACACTCCGAAGAAGAAATCGCCACTATCATGCCCCCGCGTCCAGACTACGTCGTCACTACCAGCGAATTCGACGACATCAAAGACCGTCTGGCGCGCATTGAGAACAAACGCAAGCTCACCGATAAAGGCAACGGCAACGGGCCCACCCTGCGCCGCGTCGGTGGCACCAACAACGACCCCAACTCCACCAGCGGCTCCTCCACCAGCGACACACCCACCCTCGGCCGCCGCAACTAACCCTGCCCTTTTATTTGTCATTCCCGCTGGGAATCTACTTCTGTTTTACGCCCGTCATTCTGGCGTAGCCAGAATCTCCGTCGTTGCTGTTAAGTTTGTCATTCTGAGCGCAGCGAAGAATCCCCGCATTTGTCCTTGTCTGTTTGCTCATAATTCTGGCGCAGCCAGAAGCTCCGTCGTTGTCCTTTCGTTCATCGTTCCGCAGCCAACTCTCCACCCGTCCTGAAGGGCACCCGTTTACGGGTGCCATATATACCCGGGTCGAAGACCCGCACCGCGCTGCCGCAGGCCGGAGGGCAGGCGCAGCCGGAACGACCATTTCCGCCCTTAACTCACAACCTGCAACCTGCAATTAACAACCACCAGCCTGCCGCCTCGCCCACCCTGACCCTGTTTTCCCTGTCAAGGGGCTCGACATCCCAAAATCCTCCTAACCTCTTCCATCTACACCACTTGAAACCTAAAAATACTTGGCATAGTAGTTATGCTCCAGCTGGTAAAATTAAGGTAGTAGAGAAATCAAAGAGACCCGACAGGCTGTCGGGCCATTACATTTAAACCGCAAAACGGAGAAAGGATCGACCAGGAAACATATACCACCCCCCCATATGCCGTATACCCCCGGTATATATACTTTTCCTTTTGTTTCGAATACTTTGCAAAAAACAGGGGAGGGGGTACCCGCACCGTTCGGATCGGGCGCAAGTTGCGCACGCAGTCAACCTGCCAAGCCTCAAGGGAAATGTCAGACGAGTTTGAATGGCAAACAAAAAGCGAATATAATGGTTCGCGATGGAGGACAAATGACGGATGCTTCCCAACCTGATCGCTTCGCATTCCTCTATGTCGACCTCAACAGCTTCTTTGCCTCCGTCGAGCAGCAGTTGCATCCCGAATATCGAAATCGCCCGCTCGCCGTCGTCCCCACCATGGTCGACACCACCTGTTGCATCGCCGCCAGCTACGAGGCCAAAGCACTAGGCATCAAGACAGGAACCCAGGTCGGAGAAGCTAAGCGCATCTGCCCCCAGATCATCCTCGTTATGGGAGAACATGGTGTCTACGCCGACTACTCGCATCGCATCGCAGTGGCTGTAGAACGATGTTGCCCTGTCTCCCATACACCCTCCATTGACGAGATGGTCTGCCAACTCATGGGCCGCGAACAGGAGCCTCCACGCGCCCGCCAGATCGCGCTCGCCATCAAGCAGGCCATCAAAGACGACGTCGGCGAATCGCTGCGCTGCTCCATCGGCATGGCACCCAATCGCTTCCTGGCCAAAATCGCCAGCGACATGCAGAAACCCGATGGGCTCATCGGCCTCCTTCCATCGCAACTTCCGCGAGCCATCGCACATCTGGAGCTGCGTGACCTGCCTGGAGTCGGCGCGCGCACTGAAGCGCGCCTCAACGCGAAGGGAATTCTGACCATGCCGCAGCTGCTGGCACTGGATCGCAATCAGATGCATGCGCTCTGGAATTCGGTCTGGGGCGACCGCCTCTACCACTGGCTGCGCGGCGACGAAACCGGAGACGACGGCGAGATGGCAGACTCCGCCGTGCAGAAGTCCCTTGGGCACTCGCATGTGATGGCCCCGCGTTACCGTACCCCCGATGGAGCGTGGGCCGTGGCGCACAAACTGCTGCATAAAGCCGCCATGCGCCTGCGCATGGAGCGCCTCACAGCCAGCTCGATGAGTGTAACCATCCGCTACGCGCTTACCCGCGAGCAGGCCGAGCACACCAGAAAGAATAAAAAACACTTCAGTGGATTGCGCCACGCCGGCTGGGGCATGGAGGCTCGCTTTCCGCCCTGCCAGGACACGCTCACCCTGCTCCAGGCCTTGCGCGGCATGTGGGTCCAGCAGCCTAAAGAGGCCGAGTTTGCTCGCCCCTTCCACGTCGCAGTCACCATGCACAACCTCATCGCGGAGAACGATTTGCAGGCCTCGCTCTTCGCAGATCCCAACCACCGCGCGGATCTGGCCACCGCGATGGATACGCTCAATAAAAAATATGGCAATACCACATTGCACTTTGCCGGTATGCTGCCTGCCAAGCAGTCCGCGCCTACCCGCATCTCCTTCACACAGATCCCAGTCAAGTACGGTGTGGACTACATGTAGAAACTGGTTCCCAGAAAATAGGAAGAATCTCTACTGCGCTGGAGTTGCCGGTTGAGCCTGCTTGCTGTTGTCTCCGCCTCCGCCAAATATCTTCTCAAGAATATTTTTCTTCTTGGGCTCGGTTGAGTCAGTAGCACTTGGAGCTGGTTGTTCGGTCGTTGGTGGCTGCTTATTACCGCCAATGCCGAAGATCTTCTCCATCAGGTTCTGCGGAGCCTCGCTCATATGACTGCATGTATTCGCAGGTACCGTGCCGTTAAGAAAGGCAAGCGAGTAATCCTCGGGGCAGGTAGAGTCGGCAGGAAGCCACGTGTTCTTGTCGATGGATACAACCTGCACTCCGTCCGGCGCGCTGAACTGCTTCATGTCGGAGTACTGCGGTAGCTTGATCGCGCGGTTCATGAACTCTGCCCAAATCGGCGCGGCTGTGTCCGCCCCTTGCAGCGAATGGCTTAATCCATTCGAGATATCTGTGTAATCGTCGTTGCCCACCCAGATGATGCACAGCAGATTGGAGGTGTAACCCGCGAACCACGCGTCATGCGAAGTGCCTGTCTTGCCTGCGCCAGGTGCCGTAAATCCATGCCCGCGCACCGCGGACGCTGTGCCATAGTTCATTGTGAATTGAAGCAGGCCCTGCGTCAGATAGGCAGCGCGTACATCCATCACTTGCTTGGCTTCAGGGGCAAAGTCCGCCACAATGTCGCCATTGGCATTGCGCACGCTGGCCAACATCCATGGCTTCAGATGCACACCGTTGTTGGCGAATACGGTATACGCGCCCGCCATATCGATAGGAGTGGCGTTATACGTGCCAATCGCCACCGAAGGCGTTCCCCTTGCATTAACGATGCCCGCGGTACGTGCCAACGCCGCAACGTTCTCATAGCCAAGCTGCTCGGCCAGACCAATGGTGGCAATGTTCAACGAGTGTGCGATTGCCTGCGCGGCGGTCACCATTCCTGGGTATTCGCCCTTTTCAAAATTGCCCGGATCATACGGCTTGCCATCGAACATGAACGTGTGCGGATCGTCATTCAACTTGGTCAGCGCGGTAAAGATGCCGTTGCCGCCCAGATCCTCGCCATTGAGGCTTGTGTTGTACGCGGTGGCATAGACAAAGGGCTTGAAGATGGAGCCGGTTGGACGTTCGGCCGTCGCGTGGTTCAACTGCGAGATGCCGTAGTTACGTCCGCCAATCAGTGCCAGAATCTGCCCGGTGTGTGGGTTCAGCGCCACCAAAGCAACCTGTGGATACTGAAAGTTGGCTGCGCCTTTCTTGTGCAGTTTGCGCACCAGGTCGTCCACGTTCTTCATCCCTGCCTCCACTGCCTCGGAGGCGGCGCGCTGCAGTTCGGGATCCAGCGAGGTGTAGATGCGCAGAGCATCGTGGCCCAATTCCTGGTCGCCCACACGCTGTGCAAGCTGGTCATGCACCAGATCGACGAAGTAGGGCGCCTCAGACGCGTCGATGCTGAGCGCTGTCAGACGAATGGGCTCGGCCTTGGCGCGGTCGGCCTCCGAATGCGTGATGGCGCCAGTCTCGGTCATGGAGTCCAGCACAAGGTTGCGCCGCTCCATTACGCGGTCGAGATGGTGGTAGGGATTAAAGTAACTGGGGCGCTGAATCACGCCGGCAAGCATCGCGCATTCGGCCAGATCGAGCTGCCGGAGGTCCTTGCCAAAGTAGGCTTGCGAGGCCTCGCCGAAGCCATTGAGGCCGAAGCTGCCACGTTGACCCAGCGGAATCTGGTTGGCGTACATCTCGAAGATCTGCTGCTTGTTGAAGCGGGCCTCCAGCTGGAATGTAATCATCAACTCCGCAAGTTTACGTGTGATGGTCTTGTCCGGCGTCAGGAAGAATCCGCGAGCCAGTTGCTGGGTCAGCGTGGATCCACCGCAGTCCTTCCGTCCAGCCATCACATCATGCACGACGCATTCAAGGGTGCGACCATAATTGATGCCGCCGTGCTCAAAAAAGCGGCGGTCCTCAATGGCTAATACTGCCTGCACCAGGTTGGATGGTATCTCCTGATACGTTACCAGGCGCCGCTTCGTGCGGTTCGCACCAGAGAGCGCCGTTATAAGCTGTGGTTCCAGTTGATAGGCGGCCAACGGTGCGCCGTTCTCGGCTGTAATGGACTGCACCATCGGCCCCGTGCCGCTGCCGGTATCGCTTCCCAGTCCGGTGGTGATCGTAGCTCCATCCGTGGAGTGGTAACTTTGCGGCCCAGGCTTGATCTGAATGCTGTTGCCATTCATGGTGTATGTGCCTAGCTGTGGATTGGTGTTATAACCCGCAGCGCGTAGTTCCTGTGCGATAAATGATACGGTCAGCCGCTGGCCCACACGCACTTCACGTGGTGCGGCGTAGATCTGCGCAACATTGGCAAAGATGGGGCCACTCGCCAAACGGTCATCCACCACCGACTGGTACTTGAAGTAGAAGATGCCCAGCACGCACGTCCCTAGCAGCAGACACGCGAGTCCGCCGATCAGCAGCCCACGCAGAAAACGATGTCTGGGGCCAAGGCGGCCACCCTGCGTGCTGCCGTTGCTGCCGAGTTTGAGCTTAATAGCCATAGAAAATAGTGAGTGGTTAGTTGTGAATTGGCAGAGAAGCCAAAGCGGCTTGCATCTGTTGGACGCATTCGCCAACAAGAATGTCGTCGGTCTGGTTGGTTATGCGATTGAGCATCTCCAATTTGCCTTCGGCCAGCTTCTTGCCCACTGCAATACGGAAGGGCACGCCAATCAGTTCGGCGTCCTTGAATTTCACTCCCGCGCGCTCGTCGCGATCGTCCAGCAGTACGTCGATTCCAGCTGCGCTCAGCTCGGTGGCAATCTTTTCTCCGGCCACTAACAACTCCGCCTCGCGCACATTGGTAATCGTTACTACTACCTGGAACGGCGCAATCGAGGGAGGCAACGCGTAGCTCTCTCCCATGTTCTGCGCGGCGAATTTTGCAGCCGATTGTTCGATCGCCGCCGTCAGTATGCGCTCAATGCCAATCCCATAGCTGCCCATGATAGGAGTCGTCTCCTTGCCGTCGCGGTTCAGCACCGACGCACCCATCGACTTGGAGTATTTGTACCCCAGCTTGAAGATGTGGCCGATCTCAACCGCTTTAGCAATGTGCAGTGGTTGGCCTCCGATGGGATCCAACTCGCCCTCATTCACGTTGCGTACGTCGGCCACCAGCGTCGGCTTGAAGTCGCGCATCGGGGTTACATTGCGTAGATGGTGGTCTTCTTTGTTTGCTCCAGCAATTAAATTGGTCCGCCCTTCGAGAGCGGTATCGAGTATCACAAGCGTCCCTGGCTTCTTCGGGTGCGGCGCAGCGGTCAGGCCGATGGGACCAAGGAATCCGGCGGGCGCATTGAAAGTAGCAAGTATCTCCTCAGGCTGCATGGGGCGAAGTTCTCCACCCGCAATCCCAGCTAGCTTGGCATCGTTCAACGAATGATCGCCGCGGAGAAATACAACCACAGCGCGTGTCTTACCAACATTCTTAATTTGCTTTTCGTCGCTATCCGGGTGCTCGACCATATACGCCATGGTTTTTACCTGGTGGACGCGCTCGACGCCGAGAAATGCGCCAACCTCGTCGATGGTCTTTTGATTCGGCGTGTGCACCAGTTCCGGCAATCCATCGCCAGTGGGTGAGAGATCCGCAACAGGCGCCAGCTTCGAGGTTGCCTTCTCCACATTTGCCGCGTAGCCGGACGAAGAACTTGCAATCAAATCTTCACCAGCCTCGGTCGACACCATGAACTCCTGCGAGCCGGTTCCACCCATTGCCCCGGAGTCGGCTTCCACCACCAGGAATTCCAAACCACAGCACGTAAAGATGCGTTTGTATACCGCTTCATGCTTAGCGTAACTAGCGTCCAGTCCTGCCTCGTCGATGTCGAAGGAATAGGCGTCCTTCATCAAAAACTGTCGCACCCGCAGCAGTCCGGACTTTGGCCTGGGTTCGTCGCGGAACTTGGTCTGGATCTGGTACCAGATCTGCGGCAACTGCTTATAGCTGCGCAGCTCACTGCGCGCTATCGTGGTCATTACTTCTTCGTGGGTCATGGCAAGGCACAGCTCTGCCCCCTTGCGATCTTTCAGGCGGAACATGTTGTCGCCCATGCCGGTCCAGCGTCCACTCTCAATCCACACATCCATCGGGTTCAGCGCCGGGAGCAGAAACTCCTGACCGATGGTGTCCATCTCCTCGCGAACGATCGCTACAATTTTATTGATGGCTCGATTGCCTAGGAACAGAAACGAATAGATGCCCGCGCCCAGTTGGCGGATGTAGCCTGCGCGCAGAAGCAGTTTGTGGCTTGCGACCTCGGCGTCGGCGGGTGCTTCGCGCAGAGTAGGAATGAAGAGTTGCGACCAGCGATGCATGAGTTGTAGGAGAACGCTTTCTGGCAAGATCTGGCGCCTGGCAGCTCGCTGAAGGTAGCAGGCGGCGGCGCGATTGGGCCAAATCCCATTCTAAACCGGCGAGCGCGAAGTCATACCAACCAGTACCCTGTGTTTAGCGAATAGTGATGTTGCCGGAGCCGGTCTCGGCGTGTACCGGAGGACCGCCGCCGTTCACCGTCCCTATTACATGCTGTTTGTTGAGCGTCCCTTGCATCAGGATGGGCTGCTCAATATGGATGGTGCCGCTGCCCGTCTCCGCGTTCAAGGCAAATTTAACCGCGCCTCCTACTTGGGCAGTGATACTGCCCGAGCCGCTCTGCAAACGCCACTCGTCGCTTGGGATGCCGGAGACATCGATGTTGCCCGACCCGGCCTCGGCATGAAGCCCACCACTGACGCCATGGATGCGGATGGATCCGCTGCCAGTCTCGGCCTTCACGTCGCCGGCTCTGTTCAGATCGAGATCGAGGTCACCGGAGCCTGAGTGTAGAGTCGCTGCGCCGTGCACGTTCGTCGCATGGATGGAGCCCGAGCCGGTTTCGAGTTTTGCATTCGCGCCTATATTTTCGACATGAATATTTCCCGAACCAGTTTCCGCAGTCACCATACCTTGAATGCCGCCTATCTCCTGGTCGCCGCTACCCGTTTCAGATTTCAGCGTTGTTTCGCTGGGCGCGGTAATCTCGTAGTCGATGGCGACATTGTTCAAGAGGGTGGAGTCGCCGCGATCTCCTCCAATATGGATCGTATTGTCAGACTGCTTGATGGGAGGATCGGCCAATATCTTTCTGAGCTTTGCATCTGCATCCCCGCCAAATAAGCCAGAACGTACATGCACGCGACCGATAATGTGTATCTGGCTATCGGAGCCGGAGTAGATATGCACGTAGCCGGCTCCGGTCTCAACCGAGACGTTCGCTGGTCCGCTTACAGTCAGTGTCCTCTCAAAGTTTCCTTCAGCGGCGAAGGCAGTGCTTGCACTCAAAATAACGACGGCGAGTAGAACGGCAAAGCGATTCATGGGAACACCTCTCAGACGTGAGTTCACGCCTATCTGGCTCTACGCAGATGGAGTTTCAACGGTTCCATAAATATCAGGCATATTTGCGCAGCATTCCTAACACTTTGCCCTGAATGCTGACACTGGCAGCCGGTGCGAAGATCGGTGCCATCTCTTTGTTTGACGGTTGCAGGCGGATCATGCCTCCCTCACGATAGAAGCGCTTCAGCGTCGCGTCGTAGCCGTCCACCAGCGCCACAATGATCTCGCCCTCGCGCGCGGTCGCCGTACGCTCCACCAGCACATAATCGCCGCTCACAATATGCTCGTCGCGCATGGAGTCTCCGCGCACTTCCAGCGCAAACACCTCGCGGTTGCCAATGATGTCGCCCAGCGAGATGCTCTCAGCCATCTCGATCGCCTCAATCGGCTTGCCCGCCGCGATCCGTCCCAGCAATGGCAAGCGCTCAAATCCCTTCTTATTTGATCGTGGAGGTAGCACATCGATCGAACGGCTGCGGTTGTGCGCGCGTTGCAGCAGACCCTTGTTCTGCAGGTTGGTGACATGTTTATGTACGGTCGCCAGAGAGGTCAGGCCCAATCCGTGCGCAATCTCCTCATACGAAGGTGAGTACCCGTTCTTCTGCGTGAAGTTGGTAAGAAAGTCGATGACTTCTTTTTGCCGCCGTGTAATAGCCATGCGCCGATTGTAGCGAATAAACGGCGAATTGTGAGGGAATTTTACGAAATAGTTTTGATTGCTAAACTCGGTTCATCCGCCAACCCACCCCGTGACAAGCTATTCCAGATTGTCCATAGAATCACGCGATACGCTTAAAGTCTCCTATATTTCATGCATTTACGGCGATATTGGTTCTTTGGCCCTTCACCCTTGCGATGCCAGATATGCCCGCTTGAATCCGCCGATCGATCCCTCAATCTTCTCCAGCGGAATTGTCAGCGACAGACGGATATAACCGGATCGCCCAAATCCGCTGCCCGGCACGGCAAGCACACCCTCCTCGGTAAGCCGTTTTGTAAACGCAATGTCGTCCGGGATCGGTGTCTTGAGGAAGACAAAAAACGATCCTTCGGGCCGCTTCACATCATAGCCAATGGCTTGCAATGCATCGCACAGTGCGTTCCGCCTGTGCTCATAAATTGCCGGATCGATCCTCTCATCCATCGACTGCAGCATGACCCGCTGCCAGATCGCGGGCGCATTGATGAATCCCAGAATCCGGTTGCAGAATCCACACGCGCGGCGTAGCTTGACGCGTTCTTCCAGCCGTGGTGATAACGCCAGATACCCGATGCGCTCGCCTGCCAGCCCCAGCGACTTCGACCATGAATTGCAGATCGCCGTATTGCAGATACTGGATGCCACCTCAGACTGCCGCCCACCGTCATATACATACGACTTATACGGCTCATCGCTGATCACGGTAATAGGCTGTCCCGTCCGCTCAAGCATCCTCTCCAGATCTTGCAACACACCCTCAGGATAGACGCGGCCGGTTGGGTTATTGGGGGTGTTCAGTAGTATGGCGCGCGTGCGGGGTGTAATCGCTGCTGCAATTCGCCCCACGTCCGGCAGGAACGATGCGTCCGTCTCTACGGGAACCATCACCCCGCCGTGGTTGGCTATATAAAACTGATACTCCGCAAAGTATGGCACCAGGACGATAACCTCGTCGCCGGGATCGAGAATCGACTTCAGAATTACATTGCATGCGCCTGCGGAGCCGACCGTCATAACAATGTCCTCGCACGTGAAGTCCAGGCCGGTCTCTCGCTGCAACTTGGCTGCAACGGCCTCGCGTACCTCCGTATACCCTGGGTTCGGCATGTAACTATGCGATCCGGCACGGCTACCATCCACCACTCGACGCAATGCTTCCAGAACAGCGAGCGGCGGTTCCACATCGGGATTACCCAGGGAAAAATCGAACACCGCATCGGCCCCACGTTCGCGCTTCAGACGGATGCCCTCCTCGAACATGCGTCGAATCCAGGATGCGTTCTCGAGTTGTCTGGCAATAATCTTTGCAACCGGCATAAGGGGGCCTTCTCTTATTTCAGAAGTTCATCGCTGGCCAACAGGTTGATGCCCGCAGCCTGCAAGCGTGCAATCGCCGCGTCCGTATCCGCAAAGCGAAAGATCAGAATTGCCTCATCGCCGCGTACATCGGAAAAAGCGTACATGTATTCGATGTTGATGCCACTACCATCCAACGCCTCCAGAACGTCGGCCAATCCGCCAGGGCGATCAGGCACATAGATGGCTAGAACGTCCGTCACCTTCACCACAAACCCATTGGATTCCAGTGTCCGTGCCGCCTTCTCCCAGTCGGAAACGATCATGCGCAGTATCCCGTACTGCTTGGTGTCCGCCAGATAAAGTGCGCGGATATCCACGCCTTCCTTCGCCAATACGCGCGTCGGTGCCACAATATGTCCCGGCTTGTTCTCGACGAATAGCGAGATCTGATGAATCTTCATGACACCCTCCTGTCGATCACGCGCTTTGCCTTGCCCTGGCTTCGTTCGATCGTATACGCCTCCACCAGCGCCACCTCCACCCGGATGCCAAGCACATGATCCAATGCGCTCTGTAGCCTGTCGTGTAGCCCTTGTAGCGCTCCTATCTTGTCGGTGAACATCTGCGGAGTCACCTCCACCTGCACCTCCAGTTGGTCCAGTCCCTGTTCGCGGGTCAGCACAATCTGGTAATGAGGCAGCGTGCCTTCGATCTGTAGCAGCGCTGCCTCCACCTGCGATGGAAATACATTGACTCCACGAATAATCAGCATGTCGTCGCTGCGTCGTCCAATCCTTCCAATCCGCCGCAACGTGCGCCCGCACTTGCACTGCCCCGGCAGAATCATGGTGATGTCGCGTGTGCGGTAGCGCACCATAGGCATCGCCTGCTTGCTCAACGTAGTCAGCACCAGCTCACCCTCACTTCCGTCCGGCATTGGCGCGCCAGTCAGGGGATCGATAATCTCCGGATAGAAGTGGTCCTCAAAGATGTGCAGCCCGTCATGATGACTACATTCACAACCCACACCCGGCCCAATAATCTCCGATAGCCCGTAGATGTCGAACGCCTCAATCCCGCTCATGCTTTTTATGTGTTTGCGCATCGAGTCTGTCCATGGCTCCGCACCGAAGACCCCTGCCCGCAGTGGCAACTCCTTTATATCCACGCCTAGTTCAGCCGCACGATCGATCAGATGCAGAAAATAGGTGGGCGTACAGCAGATCGCTGTCACGCCAAAGTCCTTCATCAGCATGATCTGCCGGTCGGCGTTGCCGCCCGAAGTCGGTACCACGGTCGCCCCCAGCGATTCGGCGCCATAGTGCGCGCCCAGACCGCCGGTGAATAGACCGTATCCGTACGCCACCTGCACAATGTCTCCGGCATGCAATCCGCAACCTGCCAGGCAGCGCACCATCACCGAGGTCCATACATCCACATCTTCCTTGGTGTATGCCACCACAATGGGCTTGCCAGTAGTCCCGCTGGAGACATGCAGTCGCACTACATCCTTCATCGGACTGGCAAAGAGCCCAAACGGATAGGTATCGCGCAGATCATTCTTAGTCGTGAATGGCAGCTTCGCAATGTCCTCCAGGGTGCGAACATCCTGCGGCACAAGCTCGCGCTCCTCCATACGCGAGCGAAAGAGCTTTACCTGCTGCCATGCCCGCGTCACTACAGCCTGTAGCCGATGCAACTGTAGCTTGCGCAATTCCACCGCAGGCAGGTAATCCGGCGCACTCAGATAAGCACAGTCGTTAATATTTTCTTCTAGAGTCGAATTCATCCTGCTCGCCCAGCATTCTCCCCGATCGCTCGCCCCATAGAAAACGCCTGTAGATTCACAGCCTGCAGCTTTTCCGGCAGGTTATTTCGCAGTGCATCGGTCCATGCCTCAACCGAGAAAGGCAGATGGCAGCTCAACACACCCAGTAGTGCCACATTCACGCTTTTCTTGTTGGACAATCTGGCTTCATCGATCTGGGATGGTTCAATCAGCACGCCGTCTGGGCGCAGCGCCCACGCATTCACAGGAACCTGGTCCTCTGCGATTACCAGCAGATAATCCGCCTCACCCTCCGGAACCATGGGACTCAATACATGCTTGCCAAACCGTACGTCGCTGGAGACAGATCCGCCGCGTTGGCTCATCCCATGCAACTCACTCTTCTTCACGTCCAGGCCCGCGCTGAATACAACGTCGGCAAGAATGTCCGAAGCCTTCAGTACGCCCATTCCGCCCAACCCTGCAATCACCACATTCGTCGGCGTGTTACCCGTCGTACTAATCGATTGCTTGATCATTGCCCCTCTCATACTCGCGAATCGTTCGGTTGGCCAGAAGACAGTTCCGTCGGGCTATCACCACGGATAGCTCCGGCTTATCCAGGCAACTTTGTATCGTCTCCTGAAACTTCTCAAACTCCAATATGGGATCGATCACATGGACGCTGTGGATTCCCAACGTCCGCGCCAGTTCTTCGAAAACCACCTTGCCTGTCTTCGCGTGGCCCAGCGTCCGCCCCGTCCCTGGATGCTCCTGCAACCCCGTCATCGCCGTCGTTCCGTTGTCCAGAATCACCACCACATGGCCGCTCTCAGGCGGGTTATAGATCATCTCGATCAGTCCGGTAATTCCGCTATGCACAAAAGTACTGTCGCCAATCACGCTCACCACACGTTTCGCCACTTCGGGCAGCAGCGTGTAGCGCAAACCCAGCCCCACGCCGATGGATGCGCCCATGCATATCATGGTGTCCATCGTCTCGAACGGCGGCAACGCCCCCAGCGAGTAGCAGCCAATGTCACCGGGAACGATGCAGTCCAGGTTCTTTAGTGCCGTATATACGCTGCGATGCGGACAACCGGGGCAGAAGGATGGCGTCTTGCCAGCCACCCGCTTCGGCTCTGGCGAGCAGTCGCCGTCCAGAATGCGGCGCACGCGAGCACAGTTCAGCTCGCCAAATCGGTAATTCTCTGGCTTGCCTTCCACCGCGATACATGCGGCGCGTGCGCCCTCCACTAAATACGGATCTCCCTCTTCTATGACGATGCAACGCTCCACGCTCTCGGCAAAGCTGCGCATCAGCTCTGCGGGCAACGGATAAGTCATCCCCAGCTTCAGTATGCTGGCCTCAGGCGCTACCTCACGTACATGGTGGAAGCTCACCCCGGAAGTAATAATCCCTAGCTTGGTCGATCCGGCGATCAGTTGGTTTGGCCCATCCGCGTCGTTCCATGCTGCCATCTCCGCTAGCTTCTTGCGCAGCCGTGGATGCGCCGGACGGGCGTAGGCAGGAATCATCACGCGGGATGGCAGGTCATGTTCAAAGTGCGCCGCGCCCGGCGGTGGAACCGTAACCGTGCCGCGCTGCACAACTGTCTTCGAATGGCACACGCGAGTCGTCATGCGCAACAACACCGGTACATGCCAGCGCTCGGAGATCTCAACCGCGCGCACCATAAACTCGTATGCCTCCTGTGAGTCCGAAGGTTCCAGCATGGGTACGCCCGCCGCCAGCGCATACCGCCGGTTGTCCTGTTCATTCTGGCTGGAGGCCATGCCCGGATCGTCCGCCGATACCACCACCAGTGCCCCATCCAACCTTGTGGACGCCACTGTGAACAAGGGATCTGCGGCCACGTTCAGCCCCACATGTTTCATGGTTACCAAGGCGCGCGCGCCCGCAAACGCCACCCCAATCGCAACCTCCAGTGCAACCTTCTCGTTGGGAGACCACTGTGCCCGTCCGCCCAATACAGCAAACGTCTCCAGTATCTCCGTCGAGGGTGTGCCCGGATATCCCGTACCCAGTGCTACCCCGCAATCGATCGCGGCCATCGCAACTGCCTCGTCACCGCTCACCAGGGATAATTCATTTTGTTGCAGAAGTGAATTCAAATCGGAGCCCGTGTGTTTCTAGTGTTGCGTTGCGTTAAGTGGTATGGACTTCGGAATCCTGTCCGCCGTCCCCTGCATCCTCTCCGCGCGTTCATCCAGCACGTTGGTTATCGAACCTCTCTCACGTGATCTGCAGGAACTTGCTTCGAACTTGAGAAAAATCCGCACGCCCCAGTCCGCGCCTCTCGGCTAAATGCAGATACGGCAGAGCATCCGGGTCGATGTTCCAGTAGGTCTTGGCTACATACGCATCTATAGCTACAGGATCAGTTCCCGCAACCAGCGTCTTATGCAGCGCAACGTCCTCCAGATTGCCGCCGGTCGGTCCATTGCGCAGCAGCACGCGGTAACAATCCATCACGGTTAACGTGGGCAGCATGAACGCCGCAAGGTCCACCAGGCTCTGATGAATCTGTTGATGCAGCCGATTGCGTTCGCCTCCAAGTATCCCGTACCAGTTCTTGAATCCAAGTGTCGCCCCGGTAAGATCGTGCTGCTTGGCAATCGGCAGATTGATGACTTTGTCAGCCTCCAGAAATGGCTCAAATACCTGCCAGTTCTGCAGAACCTCTCCGCCCAGATTGACCTCGCGAAAGCGTGACGGATCAGGCAGAATCACCTCCGCACCCTCGCCACGCGCCGCCGCCGCAATGCCGGAACGGTGAAAGCAGCGTTCGGCGTCGTTACAGCTTACGTCGGTCACAATCACCCGCTTCGCCCCGACCTGCACACACTGCTTCACCACCTCAGCCACCAGATCAGGATTTGTGTTTGCCGCCTGTTCCGGTGTGCGGTCCCACGCAATATTCGGCTTCAGCACCACCACATCGTTGCGTGCAATGAACCGGCCCACGCCGCCCAGTTCCGCAAAGGCACGACGCACCATCGCGCGTGGATCGTCACCCTGCACCACCATTACTTCAGGCAGCGTGGCATTGGCCTCCACCGTGTGATCGCGCCGCGCGTCAGTCGCCGTGGTCGATACCGGTAATGCACTACGCTTCGATAGCCACACCGCCGCCGCCGCCGTGCCTGCACCCGCCGCCGTCAAGCCCAGCAACCGCACCATCGCCTCACGTCGAGTCAATCGGTCCTTCGCGGTTAATGTGCTGGAGGCCGCGCTCTCCTGATTCGAATTGTTGGTGGCCGGCTTTTCCAAAGCCATCCCTGTCTCCTTACGCAATCCGTTGCTCAATCAGCGCAATCCGCGCCAGGTCGTTCGTCCCCAGTTTGTGTTGCGCATCTGCCGCCGTCGCAAGGTAGGTCATCGGCGTGCCCTTCTGATCCAGCGTGCTCAAGCCCTTTTCAACGCGTTTGCGCTCCACCATCCCGGCACTGATCGTGTCGATAGCTACCCTGTCTTCCCCCACTATTAACCCGTCCTCGTTCCACGAGTACTCCGGCCGGTAACTCGGACCACCCTCATACACTCCAGTCTTCAAATCGCCAATTACAAATCGCACCTTCGCCCGTATTTGAGGAATCATGTTGAGATCAGCGATATACGGATTGCATGCCGTGCCATGCATTGTGCTTGGATTATTGATGACGCCATACATGTTCTTCATCGCCATGGTCACACCCACAATATTGTGGTTCTTCAGTACCGGCATATTGATCACCAGGTCGCTGCGGGTAAGAATCTTTGAGAGCTTCGTAGTCACCGATCCATAGCTCACTGCCGCGTCCTCATATCCCGCCGTGTCCGAGCCAACGTAACGCACTGCCCCTGCTGCGTCCGACAGCTTAAAACCAGCCGACTCCAGATCGCGACTGCCCCGGTCCCACACAGTAATGTCGCCCGCCTTGATGCCTGCTTGCTGCAGGCGTTCGCAGATCGCCGCCACCAATGCCACGCTCGGCGCAATCGCGCGTCCGCCCATGGCGTTCATCTTCAGGCTCACCACCTGTCCGGGCTTCACCAACTGCTTCCACGGCTGTTGCGGATTCTGCGCACTGAAGTACGTTTGCATCGCATGATCCAGCATCGCCGTCACGCGCTTTTCGTCTGGCGCCGGGCCCGGTGTGCGCAGCTTCGCATCGCGCACAATCACCACCTTCGACTTCTCCCCAGCCTTTCCCTGGCTCCATGCGACCTTCCTTCCTGCTCCCAGTACCGCGGCCCCTGCTACCAGATCCTTCACAAACTCTCGTCGATTTTGCATCTTGCTCCTTTGTGCCTGGGTTCCTTCGCCGTCAACCTATACGCTGCAATCCTTCCTACAGCTTGCCCTCAATGCCATGCGCCAGCGCCATCAACGCGTCACCCTCGCCCGGCGCTGCCTCGAAGGCCGTAATCCGCACCAGCGTCGGCCCTTTCCGGAACACCACGCTCTGCCCATACAACCGAGCGGCATCGCCCAGCGGCATGCTCTTGCTATCGGTGGTCGGTGGATCGGCGTCGAAGATCGTCTTCGCTCCCCCCGCCGACTTCATCGTGTATACATCCACCGTCGCCTCCAGGCTTCCCTGGTACTTGTAGTCCGAGGTCGAGACGCCAACAACCCCCGCACTGATGTATTGCTCTGCTCCGCCATCAATGTACTCGTACAGGTTTGCCGCATCGTAGCTCTGCGTCTTCGCGCCCTTCTCCCATCCCGCCACCGCCCCCGAGGCAGGGAAGGGATCGGCAATCTGCTTCTTGCATCCAACGCCAGCTACCACAACCAGCGCCAACAGTGCGGCGATGGCAGTTCCTGTACATCGCATCATCTTTGCCCTCATGACTGTGCCTTTCCTTTCTTCCTGGTCAATAAAATCTGGCTGTCTGGTGATCGGCTCTCTCCAATGCTGGTCACATACACCGCCGGATGCTCCTGTAGCGGACACGCATACTCGCACGCGCCGCAGCCCACGCAGCGACTGGGATCCACGTGCGGCTGCTTCAGCAGTTTCTTGTTGCCGTCCGCATCCACCACCTCAGCTTCCTGTAGATAGATGGCCTTCGGCGACACCGGACACCACTCCTGGCACACAATGCAATCGGTTGCCAGCGCCCACGGCAGGCATCGCCCGCGATCGTAGAACGCCGTTCCCAGCCGCACAGACGGCGCATTGCCCTGGCCCACGCCCACCACCCAGCCCTTCTCCTGCGGCGTCAGCTTCCAGATCGCCCCCGTGGGACAGACCTCCGAGCAGAGCACACAGCTTGGCTCGCAGTATCCGATGCGTGGTGTGAGCACAGGCGTCCACAATCCCTCCATCCCGCCCTCGGTCAACGCCGGCTGTAGCGAGTTGTTGGGACACACCTTCATGCACTCGCCGCAGCGGATGCAGTGCGCCAGGAAATCCGTCTCATCCAGTGCCCCTGGTGGGCGGATTAGCCGCTCGTCGCGGCTTTTGCCCATCGCCGTATTGGCGCGCAGTAACGGCACCGCGGCAATCCCAGTCACCAGTCCAGCAAGCACCTTGCGCCGCGGCAGGTTCGGCCCCGCAACCTCCGGCTCTTTACGGAAGAAACGGAACTCCAGGCTCTGGTGCGGACACGCGTCCAGGCAGTTCATGCACATCAGGCACTCCGCCTTGTGCCACGGCACAGCGCCCACAGGATCGTCACCGCCCTGGCAGTGCAGCAGGCAGCGATTGCACTTGTCGCAACTCGCCGGGTCCTTATGCAGCCCGAAGACCGACCACTGCGACACTGCCCCCAGCAGCGCGCCCAGCGGGCAAAGCGCGCGACACCAGAATCGAGTCACCCGCAAATTCGCCGCCAGCAGAATTAAAAAAATCAGTCCCAAAAATATTCCCTGGCGAAAATGCGGCTGCTTAAAGTTCAGCACCGTCGCCGCCAACGCAGCATGAAGGCCAGTCCCAACTACCTGTACCGGGCCATTGCCGCTGTGCCCCAGAGCATTCAGCCCCGCGTTCACCGCGTAGTTCGCGCCGGGATAAATCGACAGTCCCATCGACCGCACCAGCAAGCTGAACGGATCAAGCCATCCCACCATCCCCGTACCGCACACAGCTGCCGCCAGCACCGTAATCAACAGAACGTACTTTGTTCTCTGCCACGGTTTGTAGCGGTTCGCCTCGATCCCTTGCTTGCCGCGCTTGCTCTCCGACTTCAGATTGCCCATGAAGTGGTGGATCGTACCCATCGGACAGATCCATCCGCAGAAGAACCGCCCCAGAAACATCACCGGCAGCAGAATAATCAGGCTCCACAGAAGCCCACGGTACAGTGCATGGGTCGCCAGCGCGTTCGCCAGCGCCGCCAGCGGATCAAGCTCGAAAAAGAGCCGCACTGGCCAGTGCATACGCACGTCGCCGCCCGCGCCCACCGTTCCGCGAAACTCTGTGCGCAACAAAAGGAACAGAAACAGTAGCAGGAAAATAACCTGCGATGCACGCCTCAGTGTAACCACCCGAAGCCGGGTGCCTCGCACTCTCGCGATCCATCGATCCAACCCAAATTTCGCAAACATAGCTCGGATCGATAGCCCCTCTCCGCGCCAGCGCATCTGGCTCTTTGGCTCCTGGCCTCACAGCTGCCTGCATACACAACTGCCCTATCGCAAACCTATGGATCGCGATAAGTTTCCATGTAGGATCCGTGTCAATTTTTCGCTTGTATGCCGCGTCAAGCAGTGATGCCCATCACAGCCCCACATTGCCGGAATAACATACGGATTGCTTCGCTCGTGCTCATGCCGGAACAGCGAAAGCCCACACCGCCAGCGGCCAACTCCCACATACGCAAGCAAGCAAGGTATGGTGCGCCCGGAGAGATTCGAACTCCCGACCCTTTGGTTCGAAGCCAAATGCTCTATCCAACTGAGCTACGGGCGCACTCCGCGGAACTCTTCATCCGCTATTCAATCTTACAGGCTTGCTCGCCTAGGTTACCGACGCCTGTACGGGGGCCGGAGGCGCTGCATCTTCCACTTCAGGAATCAACGCGATCGTTTCCACAATGTCCAGTCCTGCGCGGCGCAGAAGTTGATGGATCAACGCCTCATTCAGTCGACTGGAGTCGTACTCCACCAGCACCGTCTTCTCAGTTTCGCGTACTTCCAGTCGCCGTACACCGTAGACGTCCCTCACCTTTGACAGCGCAAGCACGGCCTGCTCGCTGGGGGCAGTGCCGTAGCGGTACATAACTTCCAACTGTGTCATGGCTAGATTCTAGTGCATCCTCACAACTCTTGGTATCACTCTTGAATGCTTTGGGGTGGCTTCCCGCATGATCCATGTAAGGTAGTGTGTTCTGGTTTAATTACAATAGACCCATGAATAATGTTCAGGAGCCCAGCGCCGCTACCAGTCAGACCCCCGCCGACGGGACCGCTCCATCCAGGTTCACGCGCAATAATCCCTACAATTCCACCATCGTCGTCAATCGCGTGCTCAACGGCGCAAGCTGCGATAAAGAAACGCGCCACATCGCGTTGTCCCTGGATGCAGGTATGACCTATACGCCGGGAGACTCCGTCGGCGTGCTTCCCGGGTACCGCGCCGAGGCAGTCGAAGAGGTGCTCGCCGCGCTCGGATTCTCAGGCAACGAGCGTGTGCTCAATCATTACAAAGAGGAGATCAGCTTCGATCAAGCGCTGCGTGCTTGGCTCACCATCGGCAAGCTTACCCGCGGAACCATTGGCCAGTATGCCAAACTAGCCGGTGCGCCCAACGTGGGGCGACTCGGTTTCGACGCGCTCAAACAGCTATGCGGGCCAGATAATAAAGCCCGTGCAGAGGAGTACTGCTGGGGGCGTGAGTTTATCGACCTCATCACAGACTTTCCCGGCGCTGTTGCTAATCCGCAGGAGTTGTTCAACGTACTGCCCCGCCTTGCCGCACGCCTCTATTCCATCGCCTCCAGTCAAAGGCTGCATCCCGATACAGCCGAGACAACGGTGCGCATCGTGCGCTACAGCTCGTTCGGCCGCAATAGGCAGGGCGTTGCCAGTGGTCAGTTAGGTGAACGCGCCGGTGTCGGGACCAATCTGCCCATCTTCCTCCATTCCAACCAGAACTTCCGCCTTCCCCAGGATGGCTCGGTCCCCATTATTATGGTCGGACCCGGCACAGGCGTAGCCCCCTTTCGTGCCTTCCTCGAAGAGAGGCAATCCAATGGGGATACCGGCAAAAACTGGCTCTTCTTCGGAGATCAGCACTGTTCCACGGACTTCCTCTACCAGGAGCAGTGGACCCAGATGCTCGCCGACGGTACGCTCACACGCCTCGACACCGCGTTCTCACGCGACCAGGCCCATAAAATCTACGTCCAGGATCGCATCCGAGAGAATGCAGCAGAACTCTTTGCATGGCTCGAGTCCGGTGCCTACTTCTATGTCTGTGGCGATGCCGTCAACATGGCTAAAGCCGTCGAGCTGGAATTGCTCAACGCAATTTCACAGGGAGCAAAATGCGACGCCGAGCGCGCAACAGAATACCTCGCCACCATGAAGCAGCAGAAGCGTTACCAGCGAGACATCTACTAATCCTTGATTGAACCCGTCCCCTATACCCGGAAGTTGTCCGCTCTCCAGTTCACAATCGCTTCCTTGATCTGGGTTCGTGTCAGGTTCTCTTTCAGGGCGCGTGCTGCCAGCGCAGGCAGTTCACCATCCGATGCAAAACGCAATCCGATCAGTTGGTCTTCCGTCAGAGCGTAGCTGCGCGCCACATCATCCGCCGACAATAGCGCCGCAAGCCGAAGCCGCTCTTCCAACCGGATAATTCGGTCCTGCGCCTTCAAGGCGAACATGCGTGACTTCATAATCGCCATGAACAGCACAATCGAGATCACGATCAACCACCCAAATACGACGTGATGGTTGTTCTCCAGATGCCAGTCATGCACCAGTTTGTAGGTGGCAAATGCAATGTTCAACATCAGAACCGGCACCATGAAAAAATGCCATGCGGGATCCCAGCGTACGTGGTTCTTGAAATTTTGAGCTTCGGACATCGTTTGGTCCTCTCATTCTTCCAGAATTCACAATTTCGCGGTACATTCGTCCGACCGCCAACTGTTGAAGCTACAGACAAAGTGATGATACACAGGAAGATTGAGTATGCGTTCAAGTTTCTTATAAGGTAGCCTCGAAGTTATGACAGAAATCAGCAAATCGCGGCGCATCGGCGTCCATCTCAGCACCACAGGCGGAAGCTGGACGGCAGTCGATCGCGCCGTCGAAATCGGTGCCAACACCTTCCAGATATTCTCCTCCAGCCCACGCATGTGGCGCGCCTCAGCAGTTAAACCCGCCGACGCGAAGAAGATGCGCGAGCTCCGTACCCAGCACGGCGTCGGCCCCGTTGCCATACACGCCAGCTATCTCATCAACGTTTGCAGCCAGACCGAAACCGTGCGCACCAACTCTGTCGCTGCCTTTCGCGGAGAGGTTGAGCGAGCGCTGGCCCTTGGTGCGGAGTTCCTCGTCCTCCATCCCGGTAGCTGGAAGGGACTCACCCGCGATGAAGGTCTTCGCCTTGCTGCCGAGTCCATCGAGAGTGCCGTCACCGGCATTGACTTCACCGGTGCCAACTTCCACATCCTCATCGAAAATACTGCCGGCGCGGAGTTCTCCCTCGGCGGCAAACTCGAGCAGGTCGCCGAGTTGGTCGAACGCCTCCGCTCCCACGCCCCTGTCGCCGTCTGCCTCGACACCTGCCACATCCATGTCGCAGGCTACGACATCGTCACCGATGCGGGCTACGCCGACACCATGCAGCAGGTCGGCGCAACCATCGGCATCGACACCGTCAAGGTCTGGCACTGCAACGACGCCAAGGCCGCCTTCGGCTCCAAGCTCGACCGCCACCAACATATTGGCGAAGGAACCATCGGCGCAGCCCCCTTCCGCCGCCTGCTGCATGACCCGCGCTTCGCCCACTGCGCCTTCATCGCAGAAACCCCAGTCGACAACCCCGGTGATGAGGCCCGCAACGTCGCCACCCTCAAAGCCCTTGCTGCCGATTAGGACCACAGCCCGTCCGATAACCGCATAAGAAATTTGTTTCCCTGTACTTACCGGTCCAGGTGTATCCTTACACCGAACATTCAGGAGCAGAATAATGTTGCTGCGTACTCTGTTTCTTGCAGGCATGGGTCTTGGGCTGATCTCAGGTCAAGCAATCGCGCAGAGTGCTCCCAGCGACATGCTCATTCCGCCCGCACTCTATGCCGTGGTCAAGGCTCCATTCACCGCTACAGTGGAGTGGTCCAGCACGGAAACCAAGCCCGATGGAACCAAGGTATTTCACCGACGAATAAGCCGTATTCTGCGCGACTCCGCTGGCCGTCAGCGCTTCGAAGACGGCCAGGACGAGGCTACTCCACAGGCCGGCGACGCCCCCACCGTTCGCCTCTACGACCCAATATCCCACCTCTTCGCCAGTCTTGACTCCGCTACGGGCGTGGCCAAAATCTCTACCATGGGATACACCTCGGCAGCCGCCCTTGCCGTCCCAGCCTCTGGCATCAAATCTGCGCCCGCAAATACACAGACGAATCTGCCTCAACCCAGGAATCAGCCGAACGATGGTGTCATCCGGGAGCCGCTGCCGCCGCGCGAGATCGCGGGCCTACATGCCGATGGTGTGCGCACCACAACCACCACTCCCGCCAGTAAAGATGGAACACCCGCAGTCACCGTCGTCGACGAGATTTGGAGTTCGCCTCTCTGGGATATGCAGTTGTTGCACATCCACGACGACTCCAGAACGGGTCATAGCGAGGCCCAGGTCACACAGCTCCTCCACGATGAGCCGGATGAGGCGCTCTTCCATCCGCCCGGTGGTTACGAGAAGGATAACTGGGAGATTGATAACAAATTCAGCGTTGTGCTGCCCAAAGCATCGCCCCTGCCGCAACCCATCATCGACGACAATCTCGCCGCTGCCACAGACCGACTGATCGCCGCGGAAACAGCGCACAACGAGAATCTGCTCGCGCCCTACCACGAGCTCTATCAGCTCAACATGACCGACTACAAAGGGCAGAAGCATCAGGGAACCATGGAGTCATGGCTTAGCCCCATTGGCTTCCGCTACGAGCTGCATACAGATTCCTACAACGAAGTTCGTGTCACCAACTATGCCACCGGACAAATGTGGCAGAGCAAAGATGGCATCCCGCCATTGCGTGTGCAGGAGTTCGACTTGGATAGGGTCACTCCTACCAATGTAATGATGCGCCTGCTGCACAACGGCGGCACGATCCCGAAATTGAAAGAGGAGACAACCGCACAAGGGCAACTGACCTGCGCCGGCACCATCGCAACCGCGCAGATGTGTTTCGATCCCCTCACCGGTTTTATCGTCTCTGGCACCCGCCAGTCGGAACGCGTCGAATACGAGGGATGGAAAAAGGTCGACAACTTTAAGTACCGCGCCAGCACCATACGCATCCTCCAGAATAAGAATGTGCTCCTCGAAGCCAAGTTGGTCGCCGCCGGGATGGAGTTCCCCCAGGAGGTCTTTCAGCAACTCGACGGACTCCGCCAGATCAGGACAGATTCCAGAGACAGAAACGCTTCTCCATACAACATTCAGCCGGTGCATCAGCTTCGGTCGCGCAGTGCTCCGCCAGCCGCAAGGCTGATTCACGGTTACGCAAAAACCCATGTTTGGGTCAATCAGTATGGCCTGGTCACCCGCGCCGAGGTGCAGGATGCCGACGACCCACAGATTGCCGCGGTAGCCTTGGACATCGCTCAGCATAGCGTCTATGCGCCATGGCGCGAGAATGGTCAGCCTGCGCCATTCGATATCGCCATCTTCGAGTATTTTTCACCGCCCCCGTTGGGAGCGCAGTAAGCAGATCTTTCGAATAACCCCGCGTCGTCAGCATTGGGAGAAAATGATGTTGCTTCGTATTGGGCACCGGCTCTGGATGCGCAACACACTGCTCTTGGCAGTTGCCCCTCTACTCATGCTGCCGTCTTTCGCCGCAGCGCAAAGCATTGACCCCAACTCCGATCGCTACTCCGAGTGCACGCCGGGTGTCAGAGGCTACGGCAACTACTCCGTGATTACCCTGCCAGGTGTGCCTTTTACCGCAACCATGAAAGTGACCGTCCTGAAGAAGCAGCCGGATGGCACGACCGTAAGCACGGTCTCGCACTTGTTCAACGCCCGCGACTCCAACGGCAAGGTGCGCATCGAGAATTCAGTCGGAGTCGGCTGTGCCCGAGACAAAGATGGCAGACCGTATGACATCGTATTGGTGCATATCGCCGATCCCGTAACGCAAACTCATCTCAATTGGCATGCAGGGCCCAACGCCCAAAAAGTGGCCCAACTCGCCCACCAGCCAGGTCCGTGGGCAGATCCTCAGTTGTCCATGCGCTGGCAGGACAATAGCTATGTGCAGAAGGAGCCAGGACAGCCAGACAAGACCATCCGAGCGGAATCGATTGGCAGTAAGGTGATCCATGGCATCCAGGTGCAGGGGCGCAGAACCACCGTCACCACTCCGCCAAGCGATCAGGGCAATACGCAGCCGTCTGTCGTCGTTCATGAGTGGTGGATCTCAACCACGCTTGGCGTTGTCGTGGCGGATATGAAAGACGACCCCGTGCAGGGACATGTCGAGATGGAACTGGAGAACTTCACCATTGGTGAGCCCGATCCCTCCGTCTTTCAGCCTCCCGCTGGCTATACCGTCATAGATCAGAGCATCACGCAGGCTGCACCTCGTTCCGTCACGCAGGCTCCAACTCGTTCTCCCACGCAGGCAGTTACTCCGTCCCCCACGGGTTTGAATCCCTGCAGCAATGTCACCCGCCATGTCCAGGACCCGCGCTTCGCGCCCGGCCAACGCTATAGTTATCAAACCCGCCCGCAGGATGTGGGCTCCACCCTTACCATTATGGAAATCGATCAGGTTCCCCAGCTTGGAATCGTCCTCTGGGTATCCGTCGACCATTTCCATATGCCGGTCCTCCCCGCAGGCGGCCCCGATCGCTTCGCCAACGGAGGTTTCCCCGTCACGCGCGACGCTCTCGAAGCCAGCGGCATCCAGCTCATCGATACGCCCCCACTCACGTTGAGTCCTAACTATGGAGCCTGGATACGCGACTGTGTTGGTCTCACCTACCGCGCACCCATCGCCGACATGCTCAACATGTTTGAACACCAATAATGCTACAAAATGCACGCAATCCAAGCAGAGCCCCAGTCAATGCCGCAGCGGTTAGGCCGTGTCAACCTATAACCAGGCGTATGTACTTTGATTAATAAAGTTGTCCTGAGCACAGCGAAGCCACGTATTTCGCCCTTTCCCGTTCTTGCCTTGTTCCGTGCTTTGATCGGTCTTGATCCGTGCTAAGTTTTTTCCCCATATTCCTCAGCAAATCCGCATGTCAATGGTCTCGACCCTCCAAAATACCAGTAGCCAACATCTAATCAATTACTTACCTATAAAAAATACTTGGCATACTAGTTATGTCTCAGCACGTATAATTAAAGGTGTAGAGAGATCAAAAAGAGAAGCCTACTGGGTGGGTTGCGCTTCTATTCTGTTCAAAAACTGACGAATAACCTGCCTGTTTTCTTATATTTGATACCTAACTACTATAGAATGAAGACTTTGCAATTTAAGTCATTTGTTTTGAAGATTATGCGCAAAAAGGGGGGAGGGGGGTACCCCTCAGTATCGGTATGACAAGATAGACCGACGCATCTCTCATACCGACTTCTTTACAATCATCAATATGGAAGACTCGGCACAGAGCATCACGGAGCAGCAGCGCTATAACCCTGCGGAAATAGAACCAAAGTGGCAGGCCCGTTGGGACGCCGATCCGGCGCTTTACGCCGCAGAAGGCCACGATTCTCCCAGACCCAAGTTCTACTGCTTGGAGATGTTGCCTTATCCCAGCGGACAGTTGCATATGGGACACGTCCGCAACTACGCCATTGGCGACGCGCTCGCCCGCTTCATGTGGATGCGCGGCCATAATGTGCTCCATCCCATGGGTTGGGACGCCTTTGGTCTGCCCGCCGAAAACGCCGCGCTGAAGAACAATACGCCGCCCGCTCAGTGGACGCTGGCCAACATCGCTGCCATGCGGTTGCAGATGCGTCGTATGGGACTCAGCTACGATTGGGCCACGGAAGTCACGACCTGTCTCTCTGACTACTACCGCTGGAATCAGTGGTTTTTCCTCAAGATGTACCAGATGGGCCTGGCCTACCGGAAGAAGAGCAAGGTCAACTGGTGTCCCGATTGCCAGACCGTGCTGGCCAACGAACAGGTCATCGATGGCCGCTGCTGGCGCCACGAAGACACCCTGGTCGAGTTGCGTGACCTCACGCAGTGGTTCCTGCGTATCACGAAATACGCGGATGAACTACTCAATGGTCTCGACCAGATGGATGGATGGCCGGAGAAAGTTCGCACCATGCAGCGCAACTGGATCGGACGCAGCGAAGGTGCGTTGGTAGATTTTTCCGTCATCGACTCGGCCGAAAAGATTACCGTCTTCACTACGCGCATCGATACCATCTTTGGAGCTACAAGCGTGCAACTTGCTCCGGAGCACGTCGTTGCGAAGAGCTTCGCAGCAGGCAATCCGGTGTTGGCTGCTCAGATCGAACAGATGCTGGCCCAGCAGAAGGCCGCGCGCGAGGCGGGCGACCTCGGCGCGATCGAAAAGCACGGCGTCGATACAGGGAAATTCGCAGTCAATCCCTTCAATGGTGAGCTTGTTCCAATCTGGGTTGCAAATTATATTCTGGCGGACTACGGCACCGGCGCCATCATGAGCGTTCCTGCCCATGACGAACGCGACTTCGAATTTGCAGCGAAATACGGTCTTCCCGTGCGCCGTGTCATTGTGCCGATTCAAGTTGCAGGCGATCCACAAACGTTACCCTTTGTCGCCGAAGAGAACGCCGTGCTGGCCGATTCCGGTGCGTGGACAGGAAAATCCTGCGCCGAAGCGCAGCAATTGATGGCAGTATTCGCCAAAGACAATGGATTTGGCACCGCAACAGTGACGTATCGCCTGAAAGATTGGGGTGTCAGCCGTCAGCGATATTGGGGAACGCCGATTCCAATGGTCTATTGCACCAACGGTCACACTGGAACTGAGCCGGGAGGAGTGGTCCCGCTTCCCGAATGTGCTCTGCCAGTGCTTCTGCCTGCGCTGGTTGAGATCACGCAGCAGGGCGGTTCGCCGCTGGGACGCGTCACGGATTTTGTCAATACAACCTGCCCGGTCTGTAGCGGGCCAGCACGGCGTGAGACCGACACGATGGACACCTTCGTCGACTCCAGCTGGTACTTCTACCGTTACACAGACGCGAAAAATAGCGCCGCGCCCTTCGATTCGGCAAAGGCGAACTATTGGTTCCCCATTGACCAGTACATCGGCGGTGTGGAGCACGCAATCCTTCATCTGATCTATTCGCGCTTCTGGACGCGCGTGATGCGTGACCTCGGTATGATCCGCAACGATGAGCCGGCAAAGCGTCTCTTCACCCAGGGAATGGTCATCAAAGACGGAGCTAAGATGTCGAAGTCGAAGGGTAACGTCGTATCGCCCGACCTCATGATCGAGCGCTACGGTGCGGACGCAACACGCATGTATGCCCTCTTTGCCGCGCCGCCTGACCGTGATCTGGACTGGCAGGAAGATGGCGTGGCGGGCATAAGCCGCTTCCTCGCAAGGGTGTATCGCTTGACCATGAAATTTTCTGCGATTGCGATGGATGGGTGTGGTTCAGCCCCCGCGGACGAGGCGAAACTGCTGCGCACCTTGCATCAGACCATCGCCAAGATTACAGAAGATTTCAGCGGACGATGGCACTTTAACACATGCATCGCAGCCATCATGATTCTTGTCAATGAAGTTGCCGCCGCAGAGTCGTTGATGGATGCTGGCAAAATCTCTGGCACTGCAATCACGGATGTCTTCCGCAATCTCACGTTGCTGCTCGCGCCCTTCGCCCCGTTTCTGGCAGCAGAGTTATGGGAGCGGCTTGGCGGTCAGGGAGCGGTCTTCCGCGTTGCTTGGCCTGTGGCAGATGCAGAACTTGCACGCGAAGCCGAGCTCGAGATTCCAGTTCAGGTCAATGGCAAACTGGTTTGTGTTTTGAAAATGCCAGTTGGAATTGATGAGTCGGCGATCAAAGCAGCCGCGCAGTTGGATGCCAAAGTTGCGGCACGAATCGCAGGCAAAACCGTGGTCAAGGTGATTGTGGTGACAGGCAAGCTAGTCAATATCGTGGTGAAGTAGATGACGTTCCACCGTGACACGCCGGTGCGCGGAACGCAGTCGTTTGTGCATACGCTCGCAGCCTGTTGGAAGCAACCCTCGCTAACTGCGATTGAAGTGTTGTGGCGATGGGCGTTCGGTATACCCGCGGCCGCATTAGTCGTTTATCAGACTCTCAGCATCTGGCGTCAGGCGCAGCTCAATACGACAGCGCTCCGGCAGATGTCGTTGCTCGATCCAATGAACGCTGCTGCGACTATGGCTCAGACAGCGACTGTGCTGATGCAGCCAGTTTTACGTATTGCCGAGTGGCTCGTACCCCTGCTTCTAATTGCATGGATCATCGTCTCGTCGCTTGGCCGTATTGCAGTTCTGCGTCATGTGGATGCCGAGCTTCATGCTCGGCCGGGAACGCTGATGCTACTGCACGCAGTGCGCATTGCGGTGCTGGCGGGTAGTTTTGCACTCTGGTTCGAATCGTTGCAGTTAGCTACGCAGATCGCAGCCAACTTGCCCATCGCGGCGGGTCACGAACCGAACCTGGTGCTCTACTGCGCAATTGTCATCCTTGAGACGCTGGGAATGTTTACTGTGTGGTCGATTCTCAGTTGGGTGTTCTCGGTCGCTCCACTGCTTGCAATGTTAAGCAATCTGCACGCTGGCGCAAGCCTGGCAGCGGCATTTCGGCTCGGACCGCTTCGCTCCAAGCTGGTCGAGATTAACCTTGTGATGGGTATCGTCAAGATCGCGCTTATTGTTCTGGCAATGGTAATTTCGGCATCTCCGCTTCCCTTTGAAAGCGTGGCTACGCCTCAGTTTATGGTCTGGTGGTATGCAGGAGTCACCGTCCTGTATCTGCTAACCTCGGATTTCTTCCACGTCGTGCGCCTCTTGGCGTATCTGGAACTTTGGAAATCATTCCATCACGACGGTCAACAGGCACGTTCCCGATGAAGGCACTAGCAGAATTATTTCCAAGCATCCATTGGCTCTGCTAGCATGGCGGGCACAATGAGAAACTTCGATTCAGCCCGCCGCGATCTTCTGAGACTCAGCAGCATGGGTCTTGCCGCCTCCGCCGTTTCTGCCATCCCCGCGCTGGGAGCAGCCAAGAAAGCAGCCGCACCGCCGCTCTCACCCATACTCTTCGATGTGCGAACCTTCGGCGCAACCGGAGATGGCAAGACAGTCGATTCGCCCGCCATCAACAAGGCCATTGAAGCGGCTGCGGCCGCTGGCGGTGGCACGGTCATATTTCCCGCGGGCAACTACCTCAGCTTCTCCATCCGCCTGAAGAGCCATGTTGATCTTTACCTCACGCAGGGATGCACCATCATCGCGGCCGATTCGCCGCTTTACGGCCAGACTACCGGATACATGGGAGGAACATACGACGCCGCCGAGCCGCAGAACCCCGCCATTGAGCCCTTTCAGGACTACGGCCACAACCACTGGCACAACTCGCTGTTATGGGGTGATGGCATCAGTGACTTCTCCGTCACTGGTCCGGGCCTTATCTGGGGCCGTGGGCTAAGCGCCGGGGTTGGCGGCGGACGGCCTCCAGCCGCTGCGGCCGTCGCAGGCACTGGGGCGGCAAGCACCCCACCACCTGCTGCAGCTCCAGCACCGACCTCACCCGCCACGCCAGCGGCGGCAGAAGCGACGCTGCCTCCCCGTGGAGCACGCGGCAACTACCTCAGTTTCCGAGCAGAGCAGGCCGGCGTGGGTAACAAGACCATCAGCCTCAAAAACTGTCGCAATGTCGTTCTGCGCGACTTCTCCATGCTCAAGGGCGGACACTTTGCCATACTGGTCACGGGCGTCGATAACCTCACAATCGACAATCTGAAGATCGATACGGATCGCGATGGCATGGACATAGACTGCTGCAAGAACGTGCGCGTCTCCAACTGTACCGTTAACTCGCCCTGGGATGATGCCATCGTACCCAAGTCGAGCTACGCGCTCGGTTACGCCCGCGCATGCGAGAACATCAATATCACCAACTGTTACGTAGCCGGATGCTGGGAGTTGGGCAGCGTGCTGGACGGTACATGGAAGCGGAGGACTGGCGGAGGTGGCACAGGACGCATTAAATTCGGCACAGAGTCCAATGGCGGATTTATCAACATTGCCATCTCCAATTGTGTCTTTGAAGGTTGCCAGGGCTTAGCGATGGAGACCGTCGACGGCGCACTGCTGCAAGACATCACTGTCAGCAACATCACCATGCGCGACATCATCAGTTGCCCCATCTATCTGCGTCTTGGCGCACGACTGCGCGGTCCCAAGTCCACCACGCCCGGCGCTCCAAACACCGTGGCGGGCTCGCTGAAGCGAGTACTAATTAGTAACATTAATTGTTTCAACACCGTGTCCAGATTTGGTTCCAATATCACAGGCATTCCCGGCTACCCCGTCGAAGACCTAAAAATATCGGATGTCTATATTCAGTGCGTCGGTGGTGGCACACCAGAACAGGTAAAGATCGATGTTCCCGAGAACATCGACAGATATCCCGAGCCGGGAATGCTGGGCCCACTCCCTACCTACGGCTTTTATTTCCGCCACGTCAATCGGTTGGAGATGAGCCATGTTGAGGTTGCACCTGTCACGCCTGATGCACGCCCCGCCATCTATCTGGACGACGTACATCGCGCAGACTTCTTCGCCATTACAGCCCCCAACTCGCCACCCGCTTTCTCAATCAACAAGTCCACCGACATACGCGTGCTGATGAGCCGTGCCGCGCCAGATTCCACCACGCCGTAATTCACCGAATTCACCGCATAGCCTGTTAACATAGCCATGTGTGTAATGCATAGGGACATAAAGACCTGTGCCTAAAGGCGGACGCGGATTGCTTTATTGGTTGCTCTATCAGAAGCTGTTTCCGTACTTCAGGGTCTTCCGGATCTTCCGGTATCTGACCTTTCGCACGGTCTTTGCCAGCCTCACAGCACTGCTTATCGGCATGTTAATTGGGCCTTACGTCATCGACCGCTTGAGTGAGTTTCAGATCGGCCAATATGTCCGCGATGACGGACCGCAGACCCACCTCAAAAAGGGTGGAACTCCCACCATGGGCGGTGTGCTCATCTGCATCTCGATCCTGGTCCCAACGTTGCTCTGGGCGGATCTCTCCAACCCGTACGTGTGGGTGGTAGTGCTCTCCACACTAGCCTTCGGCGGCATCGGCTTTGCCGACGACTATATCAAAGTTGTACGCAAGCGCAGCAAGGGCCTCACCTTCTGGCAAAAGATCGGCCTACAGTTCACGGTCAGCGCCGCCGTCGCTGCCACCCTTGTGCGCCTGGATCTGCGAGGCAGTTACTCCACCAAGCTAATGGTTCCCTTTGCCAAGAACTTTCGCCCAGACCTGGTTTGGCAATGGATGGGACATATCCCGCACGCACACTGGATTGCGTTCCTTCCTTTTGTGTTCTTCGTTGTTCTGGTCGTCACCCTAACCAGCAATGCTGTTAACCTTACCGATGGCCTCGATGGCCTGGCTATCGGATGCACAATCATCGCCGCCGGTGCGCTGGCTGTTCTAACATATGTCTCCGGTCATGTCGTCTTCGCTGACTATCTAGAACTACAGCGCATGCCCATGGTCAGTGAACTCACCGTCTTCTGTGGAGCCATGGTTGGAAGCAGCATCGGCTTTCTCTGGTACAACGCACACCCTGCCGAGATTTTCATGGGTGATGTCGGCTCGCTCGCCCTAGGCGGAGCCATCGGCACTATTGCCGTCATCATCAAGCAGGAGCTGCTGTTGCCCTTCATTGGCGGTGTTTTCATCCTCGAAGCCGCCAGCGTGATCCTCCAAGTGGGTAGCTTCAAGCTGCGCAACGGCAAGCGTATCTTCAAGATGGCGCCACTGCACCACCACTTCGAGCTGCTTGGCTGGAGCGAGTCCAAAGTCATTGTCCGCTTCTGGATCATGGCGCTAGTCTTCGCGCTCTTTGCTTTGACTACGCTAAAGTTGAGATAAAGCTATTGGGGACTAGGAAGCTTGGGGTAGTCGTGCAATGGAACTGAAGAATAAGCGCGTGCTGGTGGTTGGCCTGGGTAAGTCCGGGAAGTCGGCGGCCCTGTTTCTGCGCGACCACGGAGCCAAGGTCACCGTCTCGGACACGCGCAGCGCGGAGTCGCTCGCCGGCGAGATTCCTGCACTACTCGACGCCGGAATCATGGTGGAGACCGGTGGCCACGGTCTACTTACCTTCCGCCGCCAGGATCTTATCGTGGTCTCGCCCGGCGTTCCCTGCGACACGTCAGAGCTGAAGCAGGTACGAGCCTTTGGCCTGCCCGTTATTGGCGAACTCGAGCTTGCCAGCCGTTTTCTACAAGGCCGGGTTGTAGCCATCACTGGCTCCAATGGTAAAACCACCACCACTACGCTACTTGGCAAAATCTTCGCCGATGCGGGCGGTCCAACCTTGATCGGCGGAAACATCGGCACTCCCGTCATCGACCTGATTGCGAAGAGCACGCCGGAGACAACCAGCGTTCTCGAGGTTTCCAGCTTCCAGTTGGAGACGGTGGTGGAGTTTCGTCCGCATATTGCCGTGGTGCTGAACATCACCCCCGATCACCTCGATCGCCATGGCAGCTTTGAGAACTACACCGCCATGAAGGCGCGCATCACAGCCCAACAGACCTCCGACGACTTCTTTGTGCTCAATGCCGAGGACAAGCCGACCCAGATGCTTGCGGCAAAAACTAAGGCGCAGGTCTTCTGGTTCAGCGGGCGTCGCGCGATCAAGCAGGGCGCGTTTATGCATGGAGAGAGCATCGTCTTCCTCCCGCGCGAAGGAGTGAAACCGGAACCCGTCATGCCAATGGCGGATATCCCCCTTAAGGGTGCACACAACGTGGAGAACGTCCTCGCATCGGTCTGTGCGGCGCGGCTGGGCGGAGTTTCTGCCGAATCCATTCGCGCTTCTGTCGCCAAGTTCAAGGCAGTCGAGCACCGCCTGGAGTTTGTTGCCACCTTACAAGATGTTGCCTTCTTCAATGACTCCAAGGCGACCAACGTGGACGCAACCAAGAAAGCTCTGGAGGCATTCCCCGGCGGCGTGCACCTGATTCTCGGCGGTAAGGACAAGAACTCCGACTATACAGAACTGATCGATCTCATTCGTGCCCGCGTCAAGACTGTTTACACAATTGGTTCGGCGGCGGAGAAGATTGAGCGCCATCTGGCGGGAGTCGTCAAGATAGTCTCAACGGGCACGCTCGAAGCAGCTGTGCGCCAGGCAGCCCAGCTTGCAGTTGCTGGTGATATTGTGCTGCTCGCACCGGCCTGCTCGAGTTTCGATCAGTTTACGAGTTATGAACATCGCGGGCGCGTCTTTAAAGGGCTGGTTAAGGGGCTCGCTAGCAACTCAGTTTAAGCTAAGCAGGGAAGCAGGCTGAATGGCAAAGCGTGTGGGGGTCGATAAATGGTTGTTCGGCACTGTGCTGCTGCTGGTACTCTTCGGACTGGTGATGGTCTTTTCGGCCTCGGCAGTGATGTCGCAGGCAGAATCAGGTTCTCCCTATAAATACGTCGCCAAGCAGGGAATGTATGCGGTTTTTGGGATGGCTGCTCTCTTCGCTCTGATGCGCGTGGACTATCGTCGTTACAACAGCTATCCGTTTGTCGGCTCGTCGGTCGCGCTCACAACCATGCTTCTGGTGGCCGTCCTGGCCATGCCATCACTCAACCATACTCACCGTTGGTTTCGCCTTGGCAGTTTCTTCACCTTCCAGCCATCGGAGTTGGCAAAGCCCGTGCTGGTACTTTTTCTCGCATATTTCCTACAAACACGCATTCACACCATGGACGACTGGAAGGGTACGATCCTACGAGCGGTGATGCCACCGCTGGTCTTTGTCGGCCTCATACTCAAGGAGCCGGACCTGGGCACCGCGCTGGTCTGCGCTGCCGTCACCATGGCCATGCTCTACCTGGCTGGAATGCAAGTAAAATGGATCGGGGTGGGACTACTTGCCTCTTCGCCAATACTCTACTACATGTTGTGGATGGTGCCCTTTCGCCGCGCTCGTATGGAGATATTCTTCCATCCCGAACTCGATCCGCTGGGTAAGGGCTTCCACATTACGCAATCGCTCATTGCCGTCGGTACTGGAGGAATCAGTGGGCTGGGTTTGATGGAGGGAAGGCAGAAACTTTACTTTCTACCAGAAGCCTGGACAGATTTCATATTCGCCAACATCTCCGAAGAGTTAGGACTACTAGGCGCGCTGGCTTTGGTTACACTCTTCTGCTACTTCGGCTATCGTGGTCTGCGCGCTGCATTTCTCTCCACTGATCCATTTGCACGCTTCATGGCTTTTGGACTCACCTCAGCTGTTCTGATCCAGGCATTCTTCAATATAAGTGTTGCCATTGCATTGGTGCCCACCAAGGGAATCACGCTTCCATTTATCTCTTTTGGTGGGACCTCGCTCTTCTTTACCCTGGCCGGAATGGGTGTACTACTGAACATTACCCGTGAGATTGATTGATGACTGAGCGAGTCGATGAATCAGCGTGTCAGCGAGTACGCAGTATGGCACTGAGAGTTCTGATTGCCGGCGGAGGAACTGGAGGTCATGTAATTCCAGCGCTCGCCATCGCGCGAGAGTTGCGCGACGCGTACGCCGCTGAGGTGCGCTTCGTTGGTACGTCGCGCGGGTTGGAGTCGCGCCTGGTGCCGGAAGCGGGGTTCCGGTTGGATCTGGTACGGTCTGGTCAATTGAAGAATGTAAGTCTAGTGACGCGCCTACGCACTGCCGTCGATCTTCCGCTTGGCGTGGTGGAGTGTGTGCGCCTGTTACGCCAGTTTCGCCCGCAAGTAGTTGTTGGCGTAGGCGGATATGCCAGCGGCCCAGCGATGTTGGCTGCAATTCTACTGCGCCTTCCCACTCTTGCATTTGAACCCAACGCCGTACCGGGATTGGCTAACCGGCTGGTAGGGCAATGGGTGAGTGCGGCTGCTGTGAACTTTGCGCAGACCCAGAGCTATTTCCGCCACGCCTGCGTCACTGGGATTCCAGTGCGCGCGGAGTTCTTCGCCATTGAACCGAAGACAACGGACGCGCCTGTACGACTTCTTGTATTCGGCGGCAGTCAGGGAGCCAGAATCCTGAACAAGGTAATGCCGAAGATAGTGCTGCGTTTGCTTGATCAGATTGCAGGCCTGGAGATTGTGCATCAGACAGGTGCGCGGCACGCAGAATCGACTGCCGAAGCTTACGCGCGCACCGGTCTGTCTGAACAAGTTCTGGCTAAGCGAATTCGCATTCAGCCGTATCTGGAAAAGATGCCGAACGAGTTTGCCGCTTGTGATCTGCTTCTGTGTCGAAGCGGGGCTAGCACTATGGCAGAACTGGGTGCGGCGGGAAAGGCCTCGCTCTTGGTACCGTTTGCCCTTGCTGCGGATGACCATCAACGCCGTAATGCGGAGGTCTTCCTTCAGACAGGCGCAGCGCGCGTGTTGACCGAAGCGGAACTTGCTGATCCAGATCGTCTGTTGCATATGCTTGCAGAGCTTCTAACCGATCGGGCGGAGTTGCAAGCGATGGGCAAGCGCGCTCACATGTTGGCAAGGCCAGACGCTGCGCGGCAGATCGCATCAATGGTGATGGATCTGGCTGCTAGTGGATAGCTTGATCTGCGAGTATCGGATACCGACAAAACGAGGGCTGAGGTTTTTTCCCCTCAGCCCATCGTTCCTTCACTTCAATCGGTCATTTTGTTTACCGATGTCCACCACCAGCGTGCCCACCGCCACCGCCGCCGTGGAATCCACCACCGCCTCCGCCACCGAAGCTGCGTGTGCCACCGCCGGAGAAATTGCGTGCAGCCGGTGCGCTGTTGTAACTACGTGCAGCCGGTGCGCTGTTGTAATTGCGTGCAGCCGGTGCGCTGTTATTGCTGCGTGCCTCGCTGTTATAGGGACTACGCAGTGTACTTGAGGTTGCCCGGTTGGTGATGCTGCCGTTGATTCCCGCTCCACGGTTTTCTGCGGTCGCGCTGCGATGAAAGTCCTGAACTCCGCTCCGCGCAAAAGCTGCGCCGCCTGGCCGACCGTCGAATCCGGCTACTGGGTGGTTATATACCGTACCGTCGTGGAATCCCAGGTGGTTATAGGCGCTGTTATAAAAATAGCGACCGCCGTGCCAATAGCCACCCCAAAATCCAGTGCCAAAGTAGCCGAATCCGTAGTTGATGCCACCATAGTAGCCGACCCTGCGTCCCCAGTATCCGGGATACCAGAGATAGGCACTACCGCCCCAGCCCCAATAGCCTGGGGTCCAGAGAGCGCCCTCATAGGGCGGGTAGACCCACTCACCATCCACCCAGTAGTAGCCATCGTCACCATAGGCCCAGTAGCCGGGTGTCCAGATGTATCCATAGCCAGGCGCGATGGGCTGGGTGTAGATAGGAATGACAGGGGGCGCGAAACCGACCGATACGAACACTCGGGCATTCGCTGTCACCGGGGTAAACAGTAGCCCTCCAGCTATCACTATCGCCAGTATCATGCTCATCAACACACGTGGGATTTTCATCGTAGTTTCCTCGATCTGCCCTTCCTTCGCTTGCCCGATGATGCTTTCAAACTACGGGATGCGCGGATTGCAGCCGCTCGGAGATCTTGGTTCGGCTCCTTCAGCTTCCTCGGAGTAGCCTCTGTGAACTCCTGTTGAATTAGACCCAAGATACGCCATTTGGTTGCGGCTCGTACTCCTCAAGTATATTGCGCATACAAGTGCGAACAGCGGAAGGTCCTCCGGCTTGGTAAAGTAAGGGAATGAAAGATGATCCGTTATTGACGGCTGGAATGCTGCCTGCCGGGTTCCAGTGGGGTGCTGTGCGCGCGGGAATCAAGGCAAGCGGCAATCTGGATCTTGCCATCGCTGTCGTGAGTGGTTCCGGTGCAGCGGTAGGCGCAGCCATGTTTACTTCCAATCGCGTGGTTGCTGCCCCTGTAACAGTTGGACGGCGACATCTGGTGGCCACAGGCGGACGCGTTGCGGCGGTGCTGGTGAACGCGGGCAATGCCAACTGCGCTACAGGCGCGATGGGCATTGATGGCTGCGTGGCCACCTGCGTGGCCGCAGCTGAGAGCTTCGGGTGTATCTTCGACGAGGTCTTTCCCTCCTCGACGGGAATCATTGGGGTGCCCTTTCCTGCTGAGAAGGTGGTCGCTGCAATGCCCAGGTTGAAGGCATCCATTGGCAACACCGAACAGCACGTGGAGGCCTTTGTGCGTGCCATCATGACCACGGATACGCGGCTCAAGACGGCGCGAGCGGTTGTCCCGGTTGCAACACTCGATCCGGTGCAGGACGCAGGCAAAGCTGCCGAAATACATATCTGGGGCGCGGCAAAGGGAGCTGGTATGATCCATCCACAACTGGGCGTTCCGGTTGGGCCGCCGCACGCCACGATGCTGGTATATCTGTTTACGGATGTCGTTGCGGAACCAGCGGAGTTGAACTCAGCGCTGCGCGCTGCTGTGGAACCGAGCTTCAACTGCATCTCGATCGACGGCGATACATCGACCAACGACACGGTGCTTTTGCTGGCCAGCGGCGCCAGCGGAGTGCGCCTCAGCCGTGAACTGACTCCAGCCTTCGACGCGGCGCTGGGCGATGTCTGTCGCTCGCTGGCTCGGCAGATCGTCGCTGACGGCGAGGGCGTGGGCCATGTGGTGACACTGGACATTCGCGGAGCGGCAACAGCGGCTGAAGCGAAACTGGTGGCCAAGGCCATCGCACACAGTCCGTTGTGCAAGACGGCGTGGTCCAGTGGAGACCCAAATTGGGGACGCCTGCTGGCCGCAGCGGGATACAGCGGAGCTACGTTCAATCCTGAGCGCGTTCGCATCTGGATTGGCGACCAGCTTGTCTTCGAATATGGTGCGCGCGCAGCCAGCTTCGACGAGTCTGCAGCGCACCAGGCAATGATGGAGCCTGAATACACCATTGTGATTGAACTGGGCGAGGGCGAAGGCGAGTGCCTCTTCCTGACCTGTGACTTGACGGTGGAGTATGTCCACATCAACGCGGATTACTCAACGTAGGCGCATGGCGCGATACTGTGAGTGACCCCAGAAACAGCAGTACTGTTGCCACCAGCATCGACACCAGTGTCAGCCCCAGTCCGGTGGAAAGTGTGGTGTGGTCACTGACCATGCCGATGAGCCGCGGCGATGGTGTGTCACCCAATGCGTGGATGAGAAATAATTCCACAGCGATGGCTGTTGCGCGCACAGTTGCGGGTACAGCGTTGACGATGGCCGCGTTCAGCGGCCCCGTGCCAAGAAAGATGGAGAACATGGCCAGTGCCAGCGCGGGCAGCATGGTAGCGCGCGGGCCGAAGAAGCATAGCACTCCGAAGGGCACTGTAATCAGCGCCGACCAGGCTGAGACGAGATAGAGTGCGCGATGATTGGTATGCAGCCATCGTTGTGCGATCCATCCGCCGATAGCCGTTCCGCCCAAGCCCGCGCCGGCAGTAATTCCACCCAGGGTGAGGCCAACCGTGTTGGGCGAAAAGCCCGCGCGTTGTAGAAAGCTAGGCATCCAGGCCGAGATTCCACCCATGGAGAAGGTGGTCATCGCCATGCCGAGCGTGGCGTATAGGTACGGCGCGTTGCGCGATAGCGAAATTGCGTGCGCCCTGTGCTCGCGCCCGGAAGGTTTTGTTTCCGTTGCTCCGCGCTCTGGCTCGCGCAGAAAGATCCAAATCAGCACTGCGATCAGCAGTCCCGGCACGGCGGAGACGTAAAAAGGGATTCGCCAGCCCCAACGCGCTCCAATGATCTCGGCGATCAGATAGCCAAGCGCTGCGCCCACCGGAATTGCGGTATAGAAGATGGTGAGGATGCGGTTGCGGTCGTCTTCCGGGTAGAAGTCGGCCAGCAGAGCGGGTGCGTAGATGCCCAGCGATGCCTCGCCAATGCCTAATATAGCGTGGCGCAGCAGCAGCGAGTCGAACGCATGGACCGTTCCCGTCAGCACGTTCACCGCCGAGATCATGAGCGCGCAGATCACAATCAGCGGCTTGCGCGGCAGCCAGTCGCCCAGCCAACCAGTGAGCGGCGCTGCGCACATATACGTCAGAAAGAACCAGAAGGTGAGTGAGCCGAGAGCTGCGTCCGAGACGTGGAATTCGTGCTTTACCTGCTCCTGCACGCCGGGCAGGATGTAGCGGTCGATGTAGTTGACGAAGTTGAGCGCGGTCAACAAAGTCAGCGCGGTTGCTGCTCCGGCCACCGAGGGTAGGCGGCGCGTTGTGGCAATTCGAGTTGCTGAATTCGTCAAATCTACTTCCCCTTGGGCCTAGGGTAGGTAGCTACGATGAGGGTTGAGATTCCGCCGCGTGGGCGGAAGTCACCGGTGACTTCCGCCCAGACCGGGTTGCAGGCCTTGACTACGTCGTCGAGCACTTGGTTGACGATATTCTCCTGAAAGATTCCCAGGTTGCGGTAGGTGAAGAGATACTCCTTCAGGCTCTTCAGCTCCAGGCAGAGCTTGCGCGGCATATAGCGAATGGTGAGATGGCCGAAGTCGGGCAGGCCGGTTTTGGGACAGACGGAGGTGAACTCCGGGTCGTCGACCAGGATCTCGTATCCGCGAAACTGGTTTTCCCAGGTGTCAATGGAGGGAAACTTGGTGTCCAGTCTAGCGGCGGCGTGGGTATCGGTGTAGCCGGTCTTTTGCGTCTTCATGGGGTTATTGTAGTGATCCTTTGGATATAGCGGTTAAAGTGCGATGACGGCATTAGGGGAAGTGGAATACTTCATGCAATTGACTCTACCTTCAGGGGTACCCCCTCCCCTGTTTTTTGCAAAGTATTCGAAACAAAAGGAAAAGTATATATACCGGGGGTATACGGCATATGGGGGGGTGGTATATGTTTCCTGGTCGATCC
>Ga0316231_1000093_pt1 | contig 143310 bp, 103 predicted proteins | sample TBH18027metaG_FD_206002 | JGI IMG/M metagenome (GOLD analysis project Ga0316231, IMG submission 206002) | Freshwater microbial communities from Trout Bog Lake, Wisconsin, USA - TBH18027 | ecosystem: Environmental > Aquatic > Freshwater > Lake > Hypolimnion/Profundal zone | place: USA... | reverse complement strand
CCGGTGACGACTGTGCCGCGACCCGAGATGGAGAAGATGTCTTCGATCGGCATCAGGAAAGGAAGCTCGATGGCGCGCGTTGGTTGCGGAACGTAGCTGTCCACCGCCGCCATCAGCTCGTCGATCTTGGCCTCCCACTCCGGCTCGCCGTTCAGCGCGCCCAGCGCAGAGCCGCGAATGATTGGAATGTCGTCGCCCGGATACTCGTACTTGCTCAACAGGTCGCGTACCTCCATCTCCACCAGCTCAATCAGCTCGGGATCTTCCACCGCGTCGCACTTATTCAGGAACACCACGATGCAGGGAACGCCCACCTGGCGCGCCAGCAGCACATGCTCCTTGGTCTGCGGCATCGGGCCGTCGGTGGCCGCAACCACCAGAATCGCGCCATCCATCTGCGCCGCGCCGGTGATCATGTTCTTGATATAGTCGGCGTGGCCTGGGCAGTCTACGTGCGCGTAGTGACGGTTGGCCGTCTCGTACTCCACATGCGCCGTGGCAATCGTGATGCCGCGCTCCCGCTCTTCCGGCGCGTTGTCGATCGAGTCGAACGAGCGGAAGGAGTTCTTCGGGTTGTGCTTGGACAGCACCTTCGTGATCGCCGCAGTCAGCGTCGTCTTGCCGTGATCGATATGCCCAATCGTCCCTACGTTCACATGAGGCTTTGACCGGTCAAACTTTTCCTTGCCCATTGCTGTTCATCCTCTCTGATTGGCCGGCGCATGCCGGAGATTCGTATGCAACATCCATCAATAATATGCGTACAGCTTGAAAAATTTAGTGCGCAACTCCGGGGAAACTTTTTCCAGGCTAGCGAGATAGAACTCACGGATGAGGCCTTGATCTCCGTTGCCCAGGCAATTGTAGGTATTTTCGGCGGGGGCACCCAGAATGCCTTTGCGGAGTACTTGTTCAAAGTCGCGGATGCGCAGCCTGGCTTGCTGCATTGAGCCGAGAAACTCCTTTACCCGGGCCTCGGAGAAGGCTTCATCGATCGCCGTGTATACCGCGTCGTAGTTCTCCGGATCGGTCACCGGGATGGTTCCCTGCTCACGCAATGCGGTCAACTCTGTTCTCCTGCAAAGTACAAATTGGAGCGGGAGACGGGAATTGAACCCGCGACCAACAGCTTGGAAGGCTGAGACTCTACCACTGAGTTACTCCCGCAAATTCTATAGCGAGCCAGCAAGTCAGCGAGTTAGCAGGTTTCTACTTCACCTCCTGCTGAATCGCGGCCCTGACAACCCGCTTTGCAACCTATCTGGAGCTGGCAGAGAGGATTGAACTCTCGACCTCTCCCTTACCAAGGGAGTGCTCTACCACTGAGCTATGCCAGCCCTATTGTGAATCACTCGTCTCGAGGCGAGCCCGCATATGGGCGAGCACCACTTTGAAGGCGAATAAACCCAGCAACAAGATCGGAATCCATCGCACTTCTACAGTGCGAGGTCCATACGAAACAACCCTGCTTGAAAATCCCTGCACGTGAACTACGGCAGACGCATCTATCGTAAGCCACGCAAGCACTCCCAAGAGTAACAAAAGAGCAAGGGCAAGGAACATGCGTGGCCTGCTTGCCGCCATATTGAGTGATAGTTCGGAGTCACTCATCGCACATCACCGCCTGAAAACCCTCATACAGCAACCGCGTAGAACAACCGTTTACAACAACCGCAGAAAAGAAATGGTGCACAGGGGAGGATTCGAACCTCCGTAGCGCTTAGCGCGGCAGATTTACAGTCTGCTGCCATTAACCACTCGGCCACCTGTGCATCTTTTGCCCGTCGCCCGCTGACGAGCCTCGCCCGAATGGAACGGAGCCGGCCGACCGACGAGAACTGGCGCATTTTTGGAGCTGACGGAGGGATTTGAACCCCCGACCCTCTGATTACAAATCAGATGCTCTACCAACTGAGCTACGCCAGCCCAAACAGTCGAAAGCGCTGTCCATATCGGGCAGCGCACAACCCCTACTTTAGCATAGCCGCAAGCGTCGGAGCAACGCTCGCGCGCTACCGTACTCGAATTGCACACGGCTGGCGTACAGTAGAGGGCAGGATGCGCAAACGGACACTCTATTCCCTGCTTGGAATGCTGGCGCTGATCGTAGCGCTGGCCGCTGCGGTGTGGCTTCGCAAGCACGCTCCGCCGGAGGCTGCGCGGCTGCTGCCGGAGTCCGACGCCATAGTGTACCTGAATCTGCGTCCACTACGCGTCGCCACCCACTTTGAGCGCACACCGGTTATCCGAAGCGCGGACTACCAACACTTTATCGACGCCACCGGAATCGTTCCCGAACGCGATCTGGATGCCGCGGCCTTCGCCCTACACCGCATGGACAACCCCAAAGGCCCCAACGGACCAGTTGCCTTCTCGGAGGTCTTTGAGGGTCGCTTCGACGGAGCGCGCCTGGCCCGTTATCTGGCGGCCATTGCCAGCTCGCAGGAAGACTACGTTGGCCACACCATCTACACCATTCCGGTTGAAGGTCGTAGTTTGCGCATCGCGCAGCTTGGCTACGACACCATCGCCGCGTCCAACATGCCCACCACCGAGCAGATCCACGCGATGCTGGACCGCTATCGCGCCTCGGCATCGCCCTTTGCCGGTTCCTCGCTGCTGGCTGCGCGCTACCGCGACGTGCCACTGCTCTCCAACGCGTGGGGCATTGGCCACGTTGGCCTACCCTTTTCGGAGCGCGGGCGGATTACCGTCTTCGGCCTAGAGTTGCCGCTTCCGGAGGACACGACCTTCGTCGCCAGTTTGGGCTACGGCCTAACCGCCCTGCACCTGCGCATCGAACAGATTGCGCCGACCGAGGCGGACGCCGCCCGCTCCACTGATGCGCTCAATGCAATGCTTCTGCTTTTTCAGACCATCCAACCCAGAATCGGGTCGCACCCCGACGATGCCGATAACCAGGCGATGAGCGAGTTCGCCTCGTCCATCCACATCGAACAGCACAAGGAGCGAGCGGTGCTCACCGCCAACCTTCCTATTGCATTGCTGAAGAAGCTGGTGACGCCGGAGAGCGCTCTGGTGCCGGATGCATCCGCCAATCCTGCTGGACGGTAGAGCAGGTTACAACCCGGCAGATTCCGTGTCCATGCCGGAGAGTGTGCTGCGCAGGTACTTGTGTGGATTCACGGGCGTATTGTGGATGCGCACCTCGTAGTGCAGATTTGCGCCGGTGGTGCGTCCGCTTACGCCGACGTATCCAATCACCTGGCCACGGACAACGGTCTCTCCCGCCATGACGGCGAAACCCGACATATGCGCGTAACACGTCTCGAGGTTGTTCCCGTGGTCGATGACCACCTGACGCCCGTAGCCGTTTTCCATGCCCGCCGACTTGACCGTACCGCCTGCGGTTGCGCGGATGGGAGTCCCTCGCGGTACTGAAATATCGATACCGGTATGGAATTCGCCTTCACCGTTGTGCAGGACTGGGTCTTCCCGCTGACCAAAGCTGCTGGTGATGGGGCCGATGACAGGCCATAACGAGGGTGCATTAATCGAGAGATCCGAACCGCCCAGGCCGGAGAGCGATCCCATCGCCGAGACGCCCTCGATGGCATGCGTGACATTTCCACTAATCGCCGAATCGCGCAGGCTATAGAAGGTGTCGAGCGACTTGTAATAGCTGTCATCGGTAAAGTTGGAGGTTGTATCGGCGATCAGTTCACCCTGCACCGAAGCCGTCCCTGCCGATTTGGCCGATGCCTTCATCCGCATATGGCCCATGGGGGCGGCTAGTTTGCTGGCGGTGAGCCCGTAGAGCGCCGAAACCTCGGATGCCAGTGAACCCAGCGACGCAGCCTGAATGTCTTTTTCATGCGCCTGCTTTTCCAGATGCGCATAGTCCTTCTGCAACAACTCGTGGTCGTCGCGTAACTGGTTGAAGCGTGCCGTTTTAATCAACATGCGGGAGTACGATCCGGCCAGGCCGGCAATGGTAAACGTCCCAATAACCGCTGCCGCCACAAAGATATAGGCGTAGTGCAGCGGTACCGGAACCTTACGCAGGATTCCCGTCTCGTCTCGGCTGACAAGGACTACATAATGACGCTTCTTGATGCTCGATCGCTTCAGTGTCTAACTCCGTACAGTTTGCTGTGAATGAAAGCGGTACCATCCGAAGTGCTATCGCGCGATCTATGGATTATGAGCTGGCAAATGAACTTCGCCAGTCGCCATTCGCAATCCGCATACGGACTTCGCCAACTTGCCAGGTCGATCACTCAATTTTAACCGTCATGGGAAGGGAACGCAATTCATTTCATGGTGTGGCGTGACGATAAGTTGTAAGTTTTCTGCAATATCTCAGTCTTTTCCCCACTTCTTCGCCTGTAGTTGCCCTATTTTCGAGGCATAAGCCGGACCCTCCTCGCCTGGTTTATGCTTGGCTCACCATGAAGAAGCCTTTGGGCGAGTTGGCGCTGATTGAACTGATCCGGTCCGAATGGGCAGGCCGGCTCGGCGTGCATCGACCCGTTGCGCACGGCATTGGCGACGATTGCGCCATCCTTCGTCCTCCGCGGGGCCACGAAGTACTTGTTACGACCGACTTTACACTGGAAGGCCGCCACTTCCGGCGAGAGCTGCATCCACCGGAGTCAGTGGGCCATCGGACATTGGCTCGGGGACTGAGCGATATAGCGGCGATGGGTGCGCGACCGCTGGCTGCCTTCCTGTCGCTTGCTCTACCCGCGGATATGCTGGCAACCCGCGCCGGGCGAGCCTGGGTGGAGCGCTTCTTCAGCGGCCTGCGCGCTCTGGCAGATCAACATCAAGTTCCGCTGGCTGGCGGAGATACCTCTGAGTCACCCTGCGGTCTGGTTCTAGCGGATATTGTGCTGCTTGGCTCCGCACCATCCGGCCACGCTCTGCGGCGGAGCGGAGCACGTGCTGGAGACGCGCTGTTTGTCACCGGCCAGCTTGGTGGTGCCGCGGCAGAGCTTGCCGAGCTGCAGTCGCGCGCCACGAAGAGACAGCCCAGACAACCCACCCATCGCGATGCGGCCGCGATGAATGGGGCACCCAGTTTTGGATCCCGCTCTGCGGAACATCCCCAGCTCTTCCCTCAGCCACGCATCGCCGTCGGTCTGGCCCTGTTGCGGCGACGGCTGGCAACTGCCGCCATCGACCTCAGCGATGGCCTGTCTACCGATCTTGCGCATTTGTGTCATGAGTCCGGGGTTGGCGCGGAGATAGCAGCCGCAGCGTTGCCCAACCACTCTCTGGCGCAGCACTCCAGCGCAAGCTACGCGCTAGCTCTCGCGCTCAACGGCGGCGAAGACTACGAGCTCCTCTTCGCCGCACCGCCAACCGCAAAAGTTCCACGCTCGCTCGCTGGAGTCTCTATCACACGCATCGGACGCATAGTGCGAGGCAGCACAATCTCGCTTCTGGATGAAGGAGGACACTCCGCACCTCTTCCGCCCGGCGGGTGGGAGCATTTCGCCCCGCCGAATTGATATCGACGGGGCGATTTGCATTTCATGTATGACTTACACCGTCAGGCAGCGCGGTAGGCAGATCCCTTTGGAGAGCTCTCCTCGCCGGTTGCGGATATGTCCCGTGCGCCGCTATCGCGCAGAGCCTGCTTGGCAATCGTTACCTGCTCACCCGTGTCGCAGTGTACGGAGAGCAGTGTGCCACCATCTTTCACCGCTCCCTCGAAGCGCTTCGCCTCATACTCCGGAATACCCATGCCGACCAGCGCACCCACTACACCACCCACCGCGCCTCCTGCTCCCACACCTGCCAATGCAGCCATGATGGGGCCGGCGGCAATGAGCGGACCAACCCCTGGGATGATGAGCGCTCCCATTCCCGCCAGCAACCCGAGCGTTCCGCCGATAATGCCGCCCGTGGCAACACCGGTTGCTGTTCCTTCCGGAGCCTTGGTGTTCTTCTCATGGGCAAAGGCGCGCGTACTTTCGTCGTCGGGCAACAGGACGGAGATGGCGGAGTTGGTAAAGCCCAGCGACAGCAGGTGATTGACTCCAAACTCTGCGGTTGCGGGTGTTGCGTAGATGCCAAAGACAGCTGTGTTTTTGTTGGCCATAATGAACTCCTTCGGGGTTAGAGTGTCGGATGGTTTTCCGGAGTGCCCGCGCTCAGCCGCTCCAGCCTATGTGTGAAAAGGCTCCTGTGTATTGAAACGAAAGGAGCGCCTGCTCTTGCGAATCGTGCAGAGAAGCGCTTGCGTGAGCGATCCCACCTTGCACTTTCAAGGCGTTCAGATGGCTCCCGGCGAATGCGCGTTGCCATGACTGCCTGAATTACTCTTATCTGCCGTCGGCACTCTCGCCAGGCAACCCGGCACTACGTGCAGCACATCCCCTGGATTGGTTAGAATCACGCAAGATGCATGACTCGACCAAAATCATTCGCTCCACACTGACGCGCGCCGTTGCGGGCGAGCCGCTGCATCCCAGCCCTGTCTTCGCCGCGCCGTATCACACGCCCGGCGACCCGAACGACGCGCCCTACAGCTACGCGCGCTCTCACAATCCCACATGGACGGTGCTGGAGAAGGCCATTGGCCAGATGGAGTCCGGCGTTTTTGCCGCAGCGCATGCCGACGCGGGCAAGCCCTACCGCGCCAACGCCCTAGTATTTGCCTCCGGCATGGCCGCCTGCGCCTCCGTCTTCGGCGCGGTGCTGAAGCCCGGCGATGTGGTGGTGATGCCGGCCAACGCCTACTTTGCCGCGCGTCAGTTGATGCAGGACTACTTTGCGAAGGCAGGCATCGTCATTCGCCAGGCACCTACGGCGGGCGACGCGCAGGGTGAGCTGTTGGAGGGCGCGCGTCTGCTGTGGATTGAATCGCCCAGCAACCCGCTGATGGAGATCTGCGACATTGCCTCGCTGTGCCAACGCGCGCATCGCGCAGGAGCACTGGTGGCCGTGGACAATACCACCGCAACCCCTCTTGGCCAGCGGCCACTAGCGCTGGGTGCAGACTTCGCTGTCGCCTCTGACACCAAGTCCATGACCGGCCACAGCGACATTCTGCTGGGTCACGTGGCGACGCGCGACCGCGAGCTGCTGCAGCAGATTGAGCAGTGGCGCACCCTGATGGGCGGCATCCTTGGTCCGATGGAGGCATGGCTGGCGCTGCGCTCCATCGCCACGCTGCCTCTGCGCCTGGAACGTAGTTCGGCCAACGCGCTGCGCATTGCGGAGTACCTCAGCACACGCACAGATGTTGTCCACGACGTCCTCTACACGGGGCTGCCGTCGCATCCGGGCCACGCACTGGCGACGCGCCAGATGCAGTACTTCGGCGCAATCCTCAGCTTCCATTTGGCGGATAAGCCCGCTGCGGAGACCTTCTTCGCCCACGCAAAGCTGATCACGGAATCCACCAGCTTCGGTGGCACATGCACCTGCGCCGAGCGCCGCGCACGCTGGGGTGGCGATGCCGTGCCGGAGGGCTTCATCCGCCTGAGCGCCGGGCTGGAAAATATCGACGACCTGCTGGAAGACATAGCGCAGGCGCTGGACGCGGTGAAGGCAGCCGCGAAGAAGTGATGGCGGTTGCGCACGACGCGTCGAGTTTTGCCCCTGTATGGCGTGCGGAAGTTCTTACCGTGCCACCGCTGATTGCACCGGCGCGGCAGTTTGTGTATCCGCGGCAGGTTGCAGGGGAGGAAGACGCGCTGGCGCGCGGCGCGCTGTTGGTGATGGTGCATCCGGCGGTAGGTGGTGATTTTCTGGCGACCTGCGCATTGGGGTTTGCGGATCCTAAAATGCCCAGCGGCCTCTACGCGTGTCCCAATCCGCGCGAACTATGCGCTGTTGCGGGCGGATATGCGTACATTCTTGATACCGAATCGCCGGAGCGCTCGACGCACATCCCGATGAAGCCTGTTGCTGAAGTTCGATTCCTCACGGAACACGGCCTGCTGCTGTTTGTGGGCTTCCACGTGATCGTTGCGTGGGGCAGGGAAGGTATGGCGTGGCAGACTGCACGGCTCAGTTGGGAAGGAATCCGCGTTACTGGCGTCGAGGGCGAGGAACTCCACGGCTTCGGTTGGAACATGCAGACTGACCGCGAAGTCGAGTTCACCGTCGATCTGCGTACCGGAGCGCACAGCGGCGGCGGGTGTTCACACGCAGTTTAACTGCTTCTGGAGCGCCAACGCGAAGCCCGATACGCTTCACGAAGTGACCGCATAAAAGCTAAGTGCCGCATCACCCTGCTTGAGCGTGCGTGTCTGCACCAGGTTCCCATAGCGATCGGCGAGCATTGCCTTGCTGCTGTGCTCCGCGATAACGAGGGCGTGTGGCGCAAGCATCGCCAGTCCCCGCGCGCTGCCCAGCAGTTGCAGCGTTCTTTCGTACTCCGCTACGGCCTCCCAGGGCGGATCGAGATAGATCAAATCCAGCAACGCGCCTTCTTTCGCGGACGACGCACCCTTGGCCAGCCGCTCCAACAGAGGCGCTGTCCCACGCTCTTCGAAAGCAAAGCCGGTAGCAATCTTCAGTGCCGTAAGATTTGCGCGAATCGCTGCCAGCGCTGGCTCGGACTTTTCGGCGAACCATACATGTTCCGCACCACGGCTGATTGCCTCGATGCCCACTGCGCCGGTTCCTGCGTAGAGGTCGGCGAAGCGGCACTCTGCAATCCGCGGAGCAAGAATGTTGAACAGGGTCTCACGCAGCCGGTCGCTGGTGGGCCGTGTCCCGCTTCCGCGCGGAGCAGTCAGTTGGCGTGAACGATAACTTCCGGCGATGACACGCATTCCAACATTATCGCCGCAACGGCACAGGCAACGACGGAGATTCTGGCTACGCCAGAATGACGAACGAAGGACAGAATGACGAACGAAGTCACGTAATCCGTGGTCGATTTTTCAATTTGACGTGCCGCGAACCGAGAGCGAATACAATAGTGCGATGCGTGGTTGGAGCTTCCCCGTCGGCCGTTATCTTGGAGTGGAGGTCCGCATCCATGCCTTCTTCCTGCTGCTTCTCGCCATGGTCATAGGCGTGGGCTCGCTTACTGGCTCCACTACGGGCCGCGGCATGGTGTTATGGCTGCTGCTGTTGTTGGCCGTTGCGGTACGCGAGGGAGCGCGTGCACTGGCTGCCGCGTGGTTTGGGCTGGAGCTAAGCGGAATCCTGCTGTTACCCACCGGTGGTCTGCTGAGTTATGCCACACCGGATGCCACGCAGCGCGCCGCAGAGCCGCCCATCGAACAGCGCATGGCCCTCGTCGGTCCGATTGCCAGTATCGGGTTTGGCCTGCTGCTTGGCGCTATCGTGCTTGCCTTTGTGCCTGGGATCGACCTGCTGCAACGTCCATGGATCGCTCCCACTTCACTGCTGCGCGCGATGGTGTGGCTCAACTTTTTGCTTGGCGCAATCAATCTTCTGCCGGCGTTTCCGCTGGATGGAGGACGCGCCTTTCGCCGCACGCTGGCAGCGGCTGCAGGCAAGACCGCGGGCGAACGCACGTCCTCCTCGCCGGCTTCCACATCGCCTGGATTGGGTGCTGGATTCCGATGGCGGCTGGGTGCGGGCCTGGGCCAGTGGATCGCCATCGCACTGATCGTCACAGGTCTCATGATGGGCAATGTATGGATCGCCATCATGGGAGCCTTCGTGCTGATTGGAGCGCACATGGAGACGCAGGGCGTGCTGGTGCAAGCCGATGCCGACAGCGTGCTGATGCGCGACGTGATGCTGACACAGTTCAGCACACTGTCCGCCTCCGACACACTGGAAGACGCGTTGCAGCGCGCCGTCCACTCGCTGCAAGATGTCTTCCCGGTGGTGCGCGGCGGAACCCTGGTGGGCGCCGTCAGCCGACAAAGCATTATGGAGGCGCTGGCCAGCGGCGGCAATAGTTATGTGCAGGGCGTTATGACGCGCAGCTTCCATACCGCGCAGCCGGAGGATTCGCTGGTCCGCACCCTGGGCCGCATTACCGTCGGCCACGGTGCCCAACTCGTTCCCGTCATGCAGGGCGAACGAATCGTGGGCATCGTGACCCCGCAGAACCTGTCGCAGTCGATGGTTCTGCTTAACCAGAGCCGGCGCATCCGTCGACCCGAAGACACATAGGCCCACTCGGCATCCTCGGCGGCAGACAATACCCCACGGATCAACGCGGATGAAGACGGATCAACAATCCGAGATGGACGAAGAGCCGATACGCGAGGGTGAAGCATGGAGCGGAGCCTCCCTGCAGCGACCGCTTGCCCCCGGCCTGTATCTTGTGGCCACGCCCATCGGCAACCTGGAAGACATTACGCTGAGGGCGCTGCGCGTGCTGCGGTCTGTAGATAAAATTGCGTGCGAGGACACGCGCCAGACGCAGAAGCTGCTGAACCACTTTGACATTCACACCCCCACCGTGAGCTACCACAAGCACAACGAGGCCGGGCGGGCAATGGAACTGGCTACGGCGCTGAAGGCTGGCGCGCGCATCGCCGTGGTCAGCGACGCAGGCACGCCTGGCATTGCCGATCCCGGCGGCCAGATCGCGGCTGCGGCGATTGCGGCAGGGGTGCCGGTGTTTCCCGTGCCGGGAGCGAATGCAGCTATTAGCGCGCTCATCGCTAGCGGGCTAGTGGGGAACGCGGTGGTTGGGGAAGGTGCGACTGGCGAATCGTTCACCTTCCATGGCTTTCTGCCCTCCAAGGAAGGCCAGCGCCGGACGGCCCTCGAATCCCTTAAAAATCGGGTGCCCCTGGTCTCGACTCTAAGACCTGGGAATGATACTGCCGGTGTGCAGATATTCTACGAAGCGCCGCACCGGATTCTGGCCACGCTTGCCGACATCGAGTCTATCTTTGGACCAGCGCAGCACGTCGTGGTTGCGCGCGAGCTGACGAAGCTGCATGAGGAGTTTCTGCGCGGGGCTGTTGCCGAAGTGCGCAAGACGCTTGGGGAAAGAGCTACAGTCCGCGGCGAGATCGTTCTGCTATTTGCGCCTGACACAGCAGCATCCACCACGGATACCGCGCCCACCAGCATTGCCGCTGAGGTTCGCGCGCTGATGAAATCGCAGGGTCTCACTGAGAAAGACGCACTCAAGCAAATCGCCCGCGCCCGCAACATCGGCAAAAGCGAAGCGTACCGCGAGCTGCAACGAGAGCGCAGTAAATAGAGATTTTGTTATCTCAAGGGGAAATAATACGTGCAGCGCGTCGAGAACGGTATGAAGTACTACTCCCGCCCCTTCACCCTGTCGTAAACATACCGGTCGCTGGTTGTCCCCAGCGATTCGTTATACAGGCTGGTTGCCCCGGCCATCTCTTTCAACTCTTCGCTGAACTCATGGATGGCATGCAAATGGTCGGCTGTCGCGGGAATCTCCATCTTTGGCGTCTTCAGGAACTTCTGGTAGCCTCGGTCCACCAACCTCGAGATCACGCCTTGCAGCAGCCATCCCGGCCGTGCCAGCACCTCGGTAGTGCCGTCGGGCGCTGCCGCTATCTCAGCCCCACAGCCATACTTACGCACCTGGAAGGCTTTAGCGCCGGTGCCTGAAGCGTCACGGGCCGCTGATACATCAAATTGGTGACCGGCAAGCGTTGCCAGTGCGTCGGTAAAGCTTCGTGGCGGGGATATTTTTGCCATAAATTAGATACGGTAGACTCGTTTAACTGTCGCACATCTGGAATCAGCCTTCAATCACCATTCCGCCGCAAGGCTTCAAGCTCAACCCTATGCTCAAATCACACATCGGAGATCCTCACACGATTACACCCGAGCGCGCGCTGGGTGTGTCGCTGCTGGACCGTATTGGCAATACGCCGCTGCTCGCGCTGCCGCGCCTGACCGCGCACCTGCCCGGCGTACAGATTCTGGGCAAGGTGGAGTGGGTCAATCCCGGCGGCTCCATCAAGGACCGCGCCGCAGCCTCCATTGTGCTGGACGCAGAAAGCCGCGGCCTGCTTGGTTTCAATCAACAAAGTCGCCAGCCGCACGCGCGCACCCTGCTGGACGCCACCAGCGGAAACACCGGTATTGCCTACGCCATGCTGGGCGCGGCACTCGGCTTTCCCGTCACCCTCTGCGTGCCCTCCAACGTCTCCGAAGAGCGCAAAAACATCCTCGCAGCTTATGGCGCCCACGTTATCTGGACCGACCCGGCCGACGGCTCTGACGGCGCAATTCGCAAGGCTCGGGTTCTGATTGATGAAGAGCCTGAGCGCTACTTTTACGCTGACCAGTATGGCAACCCGCAGAACTGGAAGGCCCACTACCGCACCACCGCCAACGAGATATGGAATCAGACCGAGGGTCAGGTTACCCACTTTGTGGCAGGCCTCGGCACCAGCGGCACTTTCATGGGCACAACGCGCCGGTTGAAGGAACTCAACCCCGCCATCCAGTGCATCTCCATGCAGCCAGACTCGCCCTTCAACGGATTCGAGGGTCTCAAGCACATGGCCACGGCTATTGTTCCGACGATCTACGACGCAACGCTGGCCGACGCCAATATCTTTATGGAAACCGAGCGCGCCTACGATATGGCCCGCGCTCTCGGCAAAAAGGATGGCCTCCTGGTCGGTGTTTCCGCCGCCGGAGCGTTGAGTGCTGCGCTGCGCATCGCCGAACAGGAAGCCAGCGCTGGTCGCCAGGCCGTCATCGTGACCGTACTCTCCGACTCCGCGGATAAGTACCTGAGCGAACGCTTCTGGAAGGAGGCATAATGCTGCATATCAAATTTACCGACTACGAAACTTTGCGCTCGCACGGCGAAGAGACCTACCCGCACGAGTGCTGTGGCGTGCTGTTGGGCACGGCCTCGCCCGATGGCAATCAAGTCCACACGACGGTTCGCGCCGGCAACACACGCACCGACCGCGCGCACGATCGCTACAACATCGCGCCCGAAGAACTGATCCGCATCCAGCGCCAGGCGCGCAAACTGGGCCTCGACATCGTCGGCTTCTACCACTCGCACCCTGACTGTCCCGCGCAGTGGTCCAAGACCGACTTCGACGAAGCGCACTGGATTGGCTGCTCCTACCTCATCACGCGTGTCGACCATGGCAGAGCCACCATTACCAACTCCTTCCTACTGACGGGCAGCGACGAGGAAGATAAAAAGTTCATCGACCAACCCATCGAGATTGCAGTCAGCAGCATCGAAGACGAGCAAGAGAAAGGCCTCGCATGAAGATCAATATCCCTACCCCGTTGCGCGCCTACACCGGCGGAGAACAAACCGTAATCGTGCCTGGCGCAACCGTGGGCGAAGCATTGGAACATTTGGTCGGCACCTATCCCGATCTGCGGCAGAACCTTTACACCCCCGAAGGCAAGCTGCGCTCGTTCGTCAACCTCTACCTCAACGACGACGACATCCGCTACCTACCGCAAAAAGAGGCCACCGCTGTCGCGGCAGACGACGAACTCACCATCATTCCGTCCATTGCCGGCGGGTGTTAGCCATACAGGCAGACGCGTTTCGCTTATATGTAACTTAAATAGATCGAATCGTTGAGATTTGTAACCAAAAATAGATCAACTGCCCGCATGGCGGACGAAGGACACTGAAATGGCAACCGCAACCCACCCGGAAACCGAACTCCCGAAGTTATCCAACGAAGAGATTTCGCGCTACTCGCGCCATCTTATCCTGCCCGAGGTTGGCATGGAGGGCCAGCAGAAGCTGAAAGCGGCCAAAGTTCTCTGCGTCGGCACAGGCGGCCTTGGTGCGCCGCTCGCGCTGTATCTTGCAGCAGCGGGCGTGGGTACTCTGGGCCTGGTCGACTTCGACACTGTTGACGCAAGCAACCTGCAGCGCCAGATCATCCATTCCACCGCCACCGTCGGCAAGCTGAAGGTCGATTCTGCGGAGATGATGCTGAAGGGGCTCAATCCGTTCATGAACGTGGTGAAGCACAACACCATGCTGACCAGCGCCAACGCACTGGAAATCTTCAAGGACTACGACATCATCGCCGATGGCACCGACAACTTTCAGACGCGCTACCTGGTGAACGATGCCTGCGTGCTCTCCGGCAACAAGCCCAATGCATATGGTTCTATCTTCCGCTTCGAGGGCCAAGCCAGCGTCTTTGCCACCGAGGAAGGTCCCTGCTATCGCTGCCTGTATCCAGAGCCGCCGCCGCCTGGCCTGGTGCCCTCCTGCGCGGAGGGTGGAGTGCTGGGAATACTGCCTGGCCTGGTCGGCGTCATCCAGGCCACCGAGGTCATCAAGTTGATCCTGGGCATCGGCGAAACGTTGGTCGGACGCCTGCTTCTGGTGGATGCGCTCAGCATGAAGTTCCGCACGCTGAAGCTGCGCAAGAACCCCGACTGTCCGGTGTGCGGAACCCATCCCAGCGTTACCGCGCTCATCGACTATGACCAGTTTTGCGGCATCGAAAAGCCAAAGTCCGTTGGCCCGCTGGAGGTCTCGCAGAATAAGGCGGTGGCTGATGCGCCTGTCGTGGACGGCATTCCGCAGGTCAGTGTGCAGGAGCTGAAGCGCCGCCTCGATGCGCATGAAGACGTCTTTGTCCTGGATGTACGCGAGCCGCATGAGGTAAAGATCGTCAACATCGGCGCTCCTCTCATTCCGCTGGGCGATTTGCCCAAGCGCCTTGACGAACTTGCCCCACAAAAAGATCGCACCATCGTCGTCCACTGCAAGTCCGGCGGTCGCAGCCAGAAGGCAGCGCAGTATCTGAAGAGCGCAGGCTTCGCGCACGTCGAAAATCTAGCGGGCGGTATCCTTGCATGGGCCGACAAGATTGACCCCACGCTGCCAAAGTATTAGCCGCTACTTTCGCGGACTATACTTTTTCTGACTAACCCAGAGGCTTCTATGACCCTGCTCAAAAATCACTTCCTCTCAACCTTCCGCCGTACACGCCTGGTGTGCTCGCTTCTCTTTCTTGCCGTCGGGTGTGTTGTGTTGGCGCAGACGCCTGCCGCTCCTCAGCCCGGCCCTGCTCCTGCGCGCTCGCAGTTTCACGAGCCCGCCGCGCTCAACTTCGACGACCACACCGGCTTTACCCAGATATTCGATGGCAAAAGTCTCGACGGTTGGGACGGTGATCCCACGGTGTGGCGCGTGGAGAATGGTGCCATCGTTGGCGAATCCAACAAAGACAACTTTGTGGCCAACGCGTATATCTCGCGCCGCGATCTTATCGCCAAGGACTTTGACCTCAAGCTGGAAATCAAGTGTGAGATTGCCGGTGGCAGCGGCATTCAGTATCGCAGTCAAACCGGGCTGCCCTGGAATAAGCCACCGCGCCCTGGTGGAAAGCCGCTCAATCTGGATTGGATGATGACTGGTCCGCAGGCCGATTTCTGGTATCCGGTGAACCCGCTGCATGCCTCTTACACCGGCCAGTTTTATTCGGAGAACACGCCTCTCGGCATCGTCGCATGGCGCGGCGAGGTGGTGAATTCATCCGCTGGTTCGCCACCCACGCTTATCGGGAGCATTGGCGATCGCACGGCGCTGGGCGGCTACGTCAAGGTCAACGACTGGAACCAGTACGAGATTATCGCGCGCGGTGGAACCTTTCTCCACATCCTCAACGGACAACTGATGGCCGTCTACATTGATGACGATCCCGCCTCGTCCAATAACAAAGCAGGCAAAATCGGCATCGAGCTGGAGAGCACTCCAGCCAAAGTCTCGGTGCGCAATATCTGGATCAAGAAAATCAACTAAGCTATTGGTTTGTCCTAAGACCGGGTGCCCGCTCCTTTCACAGTTGCATCGTGCAAGGGTGGGTTGCCGCCGCGCTACTCTGCTTTGTCGTCGATGGTCAAAATCTGCAGGCAGAGTGGCCGTTCCAGCATGCAATCCATCTTCGCCATCGCCGCCACTGCCTTCGCTATCGTCGAAGTCAGGCACGGTTCGGTCGTAATGACGAAGGGCAGTTTATGTTTCGGATAGCCCGGTCGCTGCAGTAGCGAATCGATGTTTGCACCCACCTTCGCCAGCGCGCCTGCGATGCCGGAGACGATTCCCGGCTTATCGTCCACGACAAAGCGCAGATAATGCGGCGCAAGAAATTCACCGGTCACCTGTCGCCGTCGAACGGGTAGCTGAACCGCAACCGAATGTTGGGCCACTGCCAGAATGTCCGAGACCACCGCAACTGCCGTAGGCTCGCCACCTGCGCCGTGTCCGCTGAAGACCACGTCTCCGCCAAAACGTCCGCTGGTCACCACCATATTCTGCGTACCGTGTGACCAAGCGATTGGCGAGGTCAGCGGCACCAGCATCGGCGCAACGCGCGCATGCACAAGGCCACCATCCAGTTGCGCGCGCGACACCTGGCGAATGGTGCAGCCCAGTTCTTTGGCGTAGGCGAAGTCCACGGCCTCAATGGTGGAGATGGTCTGTGTGGCAACTGCATCGGGATCCAGCTCCGCATGCAGCGCAATGCGCGACAGGATGCATAGCTTGGCTCGCGCATCGAAGCCATCCACATCCGCTGATGGATTCGCCTCCGCATAGCCCAATCCCTGCGCATCGGCCAGTACGGCGGCATACTCCGCGCCAGTCTCCATGTGGCTCAGAATGTAGTTGCACGTCCCATTGACGATGCCGCTGATACGCGTACTCTGGTCGCCGCACAGCCCTTGCAGGATGCCTGGAATCACGGGCACGCCGCCCGCCACCGCCGCTCCATGCACCAGTTGCACGCCATGTTTTGCAGCGAGCCGAAACAGCGAGGCTCCGCGGTACGCAATCAGTTGCTTATTCGCCGTTACAACCGATTTGCCCGCAGCCAGGCACTTGCGTATCCAGCCCTCGGCGGGATCGAGCCCGCCCATCAACTCCACCACAATCTCTGCGCGCGAGTTCAGGATGTCGTGGAAGTTCTGTGTCCACACCACCGATGCGGGCACGCACTTTGCCTCGGCAGAGCTGCGCTTGCGCTGCACATCGCGATTGAAGATGTGGGTCAGCTCCACGCCGGGCAGCTTCGTGGCTGCCAGCACACGCGCCACCGAGCTGCCAACCGTTCCAAAGCCCAGCAGCGCAATCTTAACCGGCGCCGATGCTGAACCTGGTGCCGTCACAGCGGCCGATGCCGCCTTCCTCTTGGTCGTTGTGGTCTTCGCTGTTGGAGCTTTGCGTTTGGTTGCCATGGTCAGTATTCGATTCTATTCGGAAGTGCGCGCCACGCGTCGAAGCTCGTCTTTGCCTCGTTCGCCAGCATACGGGTCATGGGGATACTACGTTGCTCCAACGGGCGACTGATCTCCTGATACAACAGCGAGTCGTCGAATCCCGCATCACCGGCATCCATGGCGCTATTGCCATAGAAGATCGCGTCACAACGCGACCAGTAGAGTGCAGCCAGACACATTGGACAGGGTTCGCAACTGGTGTACACCTCGCATCCGGTCAGTTGAAAGCTGCCCAGCGCCTTGCATGCCGCGCGGATGGCAACCACCTCGGCGTGCGCCGTCGGATCGTTGGACAAGGTCACCAGGTTGGTGCCGGTGGCGATGATCTTGCCCTCGCGCACCACCACCGCAGCAAACGGCCCTCCCGCACGCGAGAGAACATTCTCCGTCGCCAACGCGATCGCCTGCTGCATAAATATAGGATTGCCTTCGATCGTCCTGCCTCCTCGCTCGTTGGCAGGTTGCAGCGCTGCAATCTGCCTCTTTCCCGTTATACCCTTGGTATTGCAGGCTGGAAAGTAGCGATTATGGCACACTGCTGGGTGCGTGCCGAGAATCTTTTTGTCTCCACAACAGAACAACGACGGAGATTCTGGTTACGCCAGAATGACGAACGAAAACAGGCAAAGGCAACGACGGAGATTCTGGTTACGCCAGAATGACGAACGAAAACAGGCAAAGGCAACGACGGAGATTCTGGCTCTTCGAGTCAGCATGACGAACGCAACTATCAGAATGACGAACACATATAGTAGAGTGGTTGCCGGAATCCTATTTGCCGTGGGGGAAGTCCGTTGAATCCATCTAGCGTTCCGCTCATTCTCCAGCCATCACGCCGCAGCGTGCTCAAGTCCGGCGCAGCACTGGTCGCAGCGGCATCCATCTCTCCGTTGCACGCATTCGCATCGCAGACTGCCGCCCGTACGCAACCCACTGCGCGTAAAGTTGTCCCGCCGCAGATCAAAATTTTCGATGTGCTGAAATATGGTGCCACGGGCGACGGCAAAACCCTGGACAGCGCAGCCATTCAGCGCGCCATCGACGAAGCGGCCGCCTACTCCGGCAAGGCGCAGGTACTCGTCCGCGGCGGACACAAGTACCTGATCGGCACGATCGAACTCAAAGGCTCCATTGACTTCCACCTGGCGGACGACGCGCAACTCCTCATCAGCACGCAGCGCGAAGACTATCGCGGAGGCCTACCCGGCTCGCAAAGTGGAGACACCATGTCTGCCGCGCTGGGCGCCGTCATCATGGCTACCAATGCGCAGGGCCTCAAAATTACCGGCACCGGCAATATCCAGGGCCGCGCCAAAGAGTTTATGACCCGCTACGACGATGTGGGCGGCATATGGATGCCCGGCCCCTTCCGTCCCAAGATGTTTGTCCTGACCGGATGCAAGGACCTCGTGGTTCGCGACATTACCTTCGCCGAGGCTCCCAACTGGGGCCTGCATCTGCTGGGCTGCGACAGTGTGCTGGTGGACAACATCAAAATTCGCAATCTGCTGGACGTCCCTAACTGTGATGGCATCGATCCTGACCACTCTCGCAACGTCGAAATCCGCAACTGCAACATCGCCTGCGGAGACGATGGCGTGGTGATCAAGTGCAGCCGCCAGCCCATCGACTACGGCGAGGCCGCCAACATTCATGTCCACGACTGCGTCATCGAGACGCAGGACGCGGGCCTCAAGATCGGGACGGAAACTACGTCAGATATACATGACATAAAGTTCGAGCGCTGCCAGATCAAGACCAGTTCCCGCGGCCTATGCATCCAGCTTCGCGACGAAGGCAACATCCACGACATCATCTTCCGCGACATCACGTTTACCTCACGTTTCTATGGCGACCCGTGGTGGGGACGCGGCGAGGCCATCTCCTTCACCGCCATCCCGCGTACCGCAACCACCAAGGTTGGCTCGCTACACCACATCACCGTGCAGAATGTTACCGGCCACGCGGAGAACTCCGTCCGCATCTGCGGTAGCCCGCAGTCCCGCGTGCACGACGTAACCCTCGACCGCGTCGCTGTCACACTGGCTCGCACTACCAAGTTCCCCGGCGGCCTCTTCGACAATCGCCCCACGGTCCCGGCCAACGGCATTCAACCGCACGACACGCCCGGCTTCTCCATCGAGCACGCCGACAACGTCACTCTTCGCAACTGCAAGGTTGCCTGGGGCGCCAATCCGCCGGACGCCTTCTCCTACGCGGTCGAGGCCGTTGATACCACCGGCCTCAAGATGCCAGGCCTCATCGGCGGCCCAGCCCATCCATCCCTCAAAAAGGCGGTATCCATCTCATGAGAGCAATAGATACGCTGACTTTTTTCACCTTGCCAGGGAAGAAAGCTGAATCGCGGTTACGCGGAAAAGGCCCGGGGCTAAAGCCCATTGAGTTTACTGGCTTTATTCAGGGGGCTGAAGCCCCCTGCTCCCTCCAAAAAACAAAAACGAAAGTTTTTCAGCAGGCTCTTAAGCCCGTTCAATTTGTGCGAGACTTACAGCGGGCTTAGGCCACTCCTGCTCAGGAAAGGCGGTATATATCTCATGAGAGCAATCTATCTGGCCACTATGGTTTCGACGCTTGCGTTTGCAGGCACTTCTGTTATCGCGCAACAAGCCCCTACACCGCCCGCTCCAACTGCCAGCACTGCGTCGACGCCTGCAACTGCCACGCCTACTGCTCCCGCCCTGCCCATCTTCAAGGTTTTCCAGTTCCCCGATAACATGATCCCGCGCATTGATGGCAAGGACGACGACTGGGCCATGGTGCCGGACAGCTATGCCATCACCCTGGCCGACATGCACGACGACGAGCATAAGCACGCCTCGCCGGACCCCAAGGATCTCGACATTAAAGTCAAGGTTGGCTGGGTGAAGGGCCTCAACCGTCTCTACTTCCTTTACGAGGCATTCGACAACTACTGGGACTTCGCCGATCCCGGCCTGCACAACGACACGTTCGAGATTGTCGTCGATGGCGACCGTTCCGGCGGTCCGCTGATCCCCAGCTTCCGCAATAACCCCGACCAGGACGAGATGGACGCGCACTTCTCCATGCATGGCGTGCAGGCGCAGAACTACCACATCATGACTCCATATGAGGGCAAGGACTGGGCCATGGCATGGGGATGTCAACCCTGGGATAAGGAACTTCCCTGGTCCAACCACGCGCAGAACTATACCTTTAAATCCGGCCAGTCCGGCCACTACATCCTGGAGTTCTACATCACGCCCTTCGACTACGCGGGATGCGAAGGCCCGCAGCGCGCCGTCGAATCCGAGCTCACGGAGAATAAACTCATTGGCCTGTCGTGGGCTGTGATTGATTATGACGATGGCAATCCCAATGGCAAGAACAACGGCTTCTGGAACCTCTCACCGGAGCACAAGATGTATGGCAACGCAACCCTGCTGCGCGAGTTCCGCCTGATGCCGTTGGAGCCACAACTCCGCAAGCCCATCGAAGCCAAGTGGAGCTTCAAGGTGCTGGACATGAATCGCCGTCTGGTCGCCTTCCAGGACGAATCCGTAGGACAGATCACGAGCTGGAAGTGGGACTTCGGCGATCACACCGACTCCAGCGACCAGTTCCCGATCCACCAGTACAAGTCCCCCGGCCAGTACGTCGTTGTCCTCTACGTCGAAGGCCCCGCCGGCAAGTCGCGCCTGTCGAAGATATGGGACGTCGTAATCCGCTAGCGATTAGGATCGACCTGTGTGTGCCCCATCCTTTCATGGCATCAACATGAAAGGGTGGGTTATCGCTCATCCATCCCACCACTCGCCCAAACCACCTCCAACCATGTAGACTTCGCTCGCCGGCATTTCCGCGACGGGCCTGTTCGCGGACACCCCACGGAGACCCCATCATGTCTACGTCTGTAGCGACCCACGACACAAATCGCAGAGAGTTCGTCAAACTTGGCACAGCAGCGCTTGCTGTCGCCGCTACGCAGTCCGCTAGTAGTTACGCCAAGATTGTTGGCGCCAACGACCGCGTCCGCACCGCCATCGTAGGCTGCGGAGATCGCATGCTCGGCGGCGATCTGCCTGCCTTCGCAGCCAATCAGAAGGAGATGAACTTTGAGCTGGTTGCCGTCTCGGACATCTGGAAGCTGGCCCGCGAGCGTGGTGCAGCCGCCGTCGAGAAAGCTGCCGGCAGCAAGGTCGACATGGTTCGTAATAACGATGAGCTATACGCGCGCAACGATGTCGACGCCGTCCTCATCGCCACCGCGGATTTCCAGCACGCCCGTCACGGCATCGAAGCCGTCAAGGCTGGCCGCGATGCCTACGTCGAAAAGCCCACAGCTCATCGCATGGACGATGCCCGCGATTTTCTGAAAGCCGTTGAAGGCTCCAAGCAGGTCATCGCCGTCGGCACCCAGCGCCGCTCTTCGCCTGCCTACCAGAAGGCGTATGAGTACATCAACTCCGGCAAGTTCGGCGATATCGTGATGGTCGAGATGAGTTGGAACGTCAATCAGCCCGGACGTTGGCGTCGCCCCGATGTCGTTCCTACATTGCGCGAGGAAGATACCGACTGGAACCGCTACTGTCTCGGCGTCATAAAGGACAAGTTTGACGCACGTAAGTATCTTGAGTTCCGCCTCTTCTGGCCCTACTCCTCCGGCATTCCCGATCAGTGGCTGGTGCATCAGATCGATACCGTGCACTGGTTCACTGGCCTACCCCACCCGCGCTCCGTCGTCGCTAACGGCGGCATCTATCTTTGGAAGGACGGTCGCACCAACTGGGACACCATGACCGCTGTCTTCGACTACGGCCCGCTCAACGACCTCACCAAAGGCTTCCAGGTGCAGTACACCTCGCGCTTCACCAACGCCGCCGGTGGCACCAAGGAGCTCTACTACTCCAACGGTGGCATGATCGACATGGACAAACAATCCGTCACGCCCACTGGTGGCCTCACCGCTGGCCAGGCCTCCGCCATGAAGATGCAGCCCAACCTGCTGCCCACCAGCACCTTCATGGAGAATGGTGCCAACGGTGCAAGCGAACCCGCGATGACCATTGCCAACATGCGCAACTGGATGGAGTGCGTCCGCTCGCGCAAGACGCCCAACGCCAGCATCCGCGCCGGCTATAGCCACTCCATCGCCCTGTGCATGAATGTGGCCGCTATCCAGACCGGCCAAAAAGTCACCTTCGACGAGAAGTCCCAACAGATCATTGTAGGAGGTAAACCCTATGCGGGTGTCTAGTCTTCTGGCTCTCGGAATCATGGCAGCATCCACCCTCGCCACCCATTCAATCGCGCAAACAGCGGCGCACATCAGCGGTGCCACTGGGGTCGCGGTTCGTGTGGATCAAGCAGCCCATCGCGTCGACATCACCATCGACGGCCAGCCCTTCACGTCGTACATGTGGGGCAACAATCAGCGCAAGCCAATCCTCTATCCGCTCATCGCGCCAGACGGCGTCACCCTCACCCGCGGCAATCCGCCCCTGCCCGGCGAACGTACCGATCATCCCCACCACACCGGCCTCTGGTTCAACTACTCCAACGTGAACAATATTGATTATTGGAATAACTCGGATGCCATCAAGCCCGACGCGCGCGCCAAATACGGCTCCATCGTCCACGACCGCATCGTCTCCAACCAAAGCGCCCACGACTCGGGCGAGCTGACGGTCGAGTCCACCTGGTATCCCTCCTCCGACGTACCCACCATCGGCAGCAACCAGCAGCCGCCCATCCTGCACCAAACCACGCATTATGTCTTCTCCAAACTCAGCATTGAAGGCAAGGCCGCCCGCGCCATCGATATGACGGTCACGCTCAACGCCTTGCAAACCTCCGTCTTCCACGACGACAAAGACGGCATGCTTGGCATGCGCGTCGCGCACTTCCTGGAGTCCGCCAGCGCAGCGCCCGAAACCTTCCGCGACGCCAACGGCAATGCAACGCCCGTCGCTGCGCCCACCCCCGGAGCCAACGGCGTGTACCGCACCAGCGAGGGCAAGGTCGGAGCAGATGCCTGGGGAACGCGCGCCAAGTGGTGCGAACTCTCAGCCACCACACCCGACGGCAAGCCCGAGACGATCGCCGTCTTCGACCACACCGGCAATCCCAACTACCCAACCTACTGGCATGCCCGCGACTACGGACTCTTCGCCGTCAATCCGCTAGGCGCGCACGGCTTCGATCCCAAAACTCCCGCGCTCAACTTCACCCTCAACAAGGGCGAATCCGCCACCTTCCACTACAAGATCATCCTCATCAGCGGCACGGTCACCCCCGACGCACTCAATCAGGCGTGGAACGCCTTCAACACCAAGTAATCGGGTGCGGATGCGGCTGCATCATGTCTGGAACTCGTTGTTTACATATATATTTACAGCAGGGGTGTGGGTAGCCCAAGATGCCGATTGCCAAACTTACGGTCGAGCTCTCCATCCCTCATGCGCAGTCGATCAAGGATCGCCGCCAGGTCGTTCGTTCGCTGAAGGACAAGCTGCGTCATGGCTTCAACGTGTCGGTGGCGGAGCTGGACGACGCGAGTTTGTGGAACCGCGCTACGCTGGGTGTGGTCGCAATCTCCGGCTCGACTGAGTACCTCACTGGCCAGATGCGCGAGGTCGATGACGCGCTCGCTCGGCTGTGCAGCGGACTGGGCGCGGAGATTCTGGATTCCTGGGTGGAGCTGCTGGGCGAGTAAGCTGTGCTCTGTTTTGCTATCCTAGGTCGTTGGTATAGAGGGTGCGAAACCAGATGCTGGAACAACGAGCCAGAACGTACCATCGCAATCGCGTAGCCAGCACTTTCTCCGAAGAGATTGGTGCCATGCTCGAGGGTGAACTCTCGGACCCGAGAATTGCACCCAGCTATGTGACGGATGTGGTGCTTGCGCCAGGTGGCAAAAGCGCGCGCGTCTTTGTTGCGGTACACGGGAGCGAGGCTGAGGAAGAATCGACCCTGGCCGGATTAATGGCTGCGCGTGGCTTCATCCGATCGCAACTTCGCGAGCGCATGGGGGTGCGCCATGTGCCAGATCTAACCTTCGCCATCGACCGCTCCGAACGCATGACCGGACGCATGGACGAGTTGCTGGGCCGTCTTGCCAAACGCGACCGCAAACGTGAGGAGAAGGCCGCCACGCAGGTTACGCCAACCGAGGGATGACTCTGGTAGCCTTGTCTGGCCATTCTTGTAGAACTCATTCGTAAACGCTTATGCAGGTGATGCGCACAGGGGATCGTCTTTGAGTGAAGTACCACAATCCGCCTCAGACGCTGCAACGCGCACCTCCGCACTAGCGAGGATGCGCAGCCTCGGTCAGCAACTATTCGGCAATTCGTGGGCAGAGTTCGTTGTCTTGCTGGTGGCAACTACATGCCTTCTGTTTTATGGGCTGGTCCCATTCCTCGGCGGCGACCAGATGGGTTTGGTAGGTGCCGATGAGCCGCGTTACGCACAGATTGCGCGCGAGATGCTGGAGGCGCACTCGGAGACATGCCACGAGCTGCACGCCAGAATGATCCCGCACAGCCTTCGCCTCATCGACATCAAGAACTCGCTGCGGTGCATCGACGGTGGAACCGTAACGCCAATTCTGTACGGACATCCGTGGCTGGAGAAGCCGGCGCTCTACTACTGGCGAGCCATGAGCTCCTTCAAGGAGTTCGGCGTATCCGATTGGGCTGCGAGGCTACCCTCGGCCTCCGGTGCATTCTTTCTGATTGCCATGATATTTCTGCATATGCGGCGCTTCCGGCCTGGGGGACAACTGGACGCTGCACTGATTACCGCTTCGTCGGTCGCCATCATCGGCTTTGCTCGCGGCGCTTCCACCGACATGCAGATGGCCGCACCCTTGTGCATTGGGATGCTCGGCTGGTATGCGTGGTACGAGACTGGCAAGAAGTTCTGGCTCTTCGATCTGTACTTCTTCGGGGCGGCTGCGACGCTGGCCAAAGGGCCCATAGCGCCTTTTCTCGCGCTCTGCATTATCCTTCTATTTCTTGGTCTGCGACGCGATTGGTCGTCGCTGCGCCGCACCATATGGATCCCCGGCGTACTTCTGTACCTGGTGATGGTGTTGCCCTGGTATATCGCGGTGCAACGTGAAAATCCGACGTTTATTGAGAAGTTCTTTGTCCAGCACAATCTGGAACGCTTTGCCACCAACCTGTACGAACACCGGCAGCCGTTCTGGTATTACCTGGCTGTGATGCTGGTGGGCCTGATGCCCTGGACGGTGATGGCGCTGCGCGCGTTGGTGGCGGCGCTGAGTGCGTCCATCGCTGAGTGGAAGGCACGACTCAATCCAAAGTGCTACCTGGGTTTGCCTCGCGCAGGCGACGCCTTCCCGGAGTTTCTCGTGCTGTGGGCCCTGTTCCCCATCGTCTTCTTCACTTTCTCCAAATCAAAGCTGCCGGGCTATATACTTCCATCGATTCCTCCCCTCACCATTTTGACCGGCGACTATCTGAACCGCATCCGGCGCATCGGACTGCCTAACTGGCTGCTGTGGTCGCATGCGGCCGCCTGTGCGCTGGTTACGTTCGTGATTGTGCTGGCACCGCAGCACATGGTGTACGACACAATCGTGCCTCCAGCCAGATGGTTGCTGATGGCCAGCGCTGCCGCACTGCTGGTGTTCTTTAGCGTAGTCAAAACCATCCGCATCGGTGGCATTACGCAGGTGCGCAACGCTACGCTGTTTCCCGTGCTGGCCGCTCTGGTGTTTCTGCTCGGCTTCCACGGCCAGGACCTTGATCTGAACTATTCGGCCCGGCCACTGGCGCGAGAGATGCAGCAGAAAGCTCCGGAAACACGTCTTGTGGTAGTCCAGAACGTCAAGCGAGACATGGTTTACGGTTTGGCCTTCTATCGCAATCAGCAGCCACTGGATTACAGCGAAGACGGCATTCCTGCTGTCGAGCATCTGCTTGTGATTCCATCTGCCGACGCTCCAACGATGGAACATCTGTTGGCTGGCCGTGTCTATCAACAGATCATCGAATACCCTGCGCGTGGATTGCAGGTCTATAAGGTCTATGCCAAACCATAAGGATACAAAGATAATTCTGCGCGCTGTGTACGAATTAACCTCAACTCCTATAAGCTCTTCCAGTATTGCATCTGAAATTAAATTGGCAGATGCAGGGGAGAGCCATGTCCAGCGCGCCGGTTGCATCTGAAATGGAGGTTCTCGATCTGCGACACTTTTCCGCGCGCCAACTTCGGCCTCTGTTAGAACGCGAGGCTGAATTGTGGCAGGATCGGCTGCGTTGGGACTACAGAAGCTCGATCGAGCTGCTGCTGCAATATATGGACTCACGCATTCTGCAAGGCTTTGCCGCCCTTGACCGAGGTCGTATCTGCGGCTACACGTTCTGTGTGTATGAGGGAACCAAGGCAGTGATTGGAGACGCATTTGCCACGGGACACAGAACACTCAGCGACGCCGATGCAACCAGGGCTTTGCTGGTGCCGATGCTGGAGATGCTGCAGCATGCGCCTGCGGTCGATCGCGTGGAATCACAGTTACTGCTGTTCAATGCGGGTGAGTTTGCGGACCTGTTTACCAGCACTGTTTACAGCATCTACCCACGACTGTTTTTGGAATGCAATATTGGCGCAATGAAGCAGGCCATGCTGGCCGATGCGATTGCCAATCCTATATCCGGTACTTCCGCAGATATGGAGATGTCCTTATGGAAATCAGAGGACTACCAGGCTGCGGCTGAGTTGATTCATGCCTGCTATATGGGCCACTGCGACACGCGCATCAATGATCAGTACCGTACGTTGCACGGCTCGCTGCGGTTTCTGCACAACATTGTGCGATTTCCCGGATGCGGCGTCTTTGAATCGAGCTTCTCCTGGATGCTGCGCGAGCGGCGAAGCGGCGCTCTGGTGGGAATGCTGCTGTGTTCGCGGGTGGGCGACAAGGTTGCGCACATCACACAGCTTTGCGTTGCGCAGACTTATCGAGGCCGCGGACTTGGCTACGGGCTGCTTCTGCGAGCCGCTGAGAGTCTGCTGCGTGCTGGGTACGAAGCCATTTCTCTTACGGTGACCGAAGCGAATGAACCAGCCGTTAAGGTGTATGAGAAATTTGGGTTCACGCAGCGTCACCGCTTCGACGCGATGGTGATGGAACCGCAATTTAAACGACGCTGAGTTCTGTGCTGGATGGTCGCTTGCTCCAGCAGAGGAGCCAGACCAGCAGGCAGAGAACGGTTGCGCCGCAGGAATCGAGCAGGACGTCGGTGGGATTTCCGGTGCGGCTTGGGATGAAGGTCTGGTGAAATTCGTCGCAACTGGCAACGATGGCGGTGGAAAGAATGGCGAGGATGGAAGACTCGAGGCGCCATGCAATCAGCGTTGACGGTCCGCGCTGCCTGAGTGTGTGCAGCCAAGCGCGAAGGAAGGTGAGAGCTACCAGACCGTAACCGACGAAGTGACCTGATTTGCGCAGGTAGTGGTGATAGAGCTCCCATGAGCTGTCGTTGATGTGGCCGAACCAACGCTCTAGGATGGGACGCAGGAAACTACTGGTGTTTTGCGAGGAAAAGGTATCGGTGGACTCGGTACAGATGATTGCGACCGCGATGACTACCGGAGTCCAGACCTTAATCCACCAGAGCCAGCTTGCATCCGAGGAGAGCGGTGGGGATGGCTTATAGAAAAAGACAGGGCGCATCAACCTGAACTTTCAGCGAGACAGAATTGCGGATTCGATTGCTCCTTATTCTGCATGGTAGTTGGGGGCCTCGCGGGTGATGATGACGTCGTGGACGTGGGATTCGCGGAGGCCTGCGTTGGAGATGCGAATAAACTTGGCGTTGGCCTGGAGTTCAGGAATGGTGGCGCAACCGAGGTATCCCATACCGGAGCGCAGTCCGCCGACGAGCTGGTAGACCATGGCTTCGAGCGGACCGCGATGGGGCACGCGTCCTTCAATGCCCTCGGGGACGAACTTGGCGAGGCGGTTCTGGCCTGTGGTTTCGCGCGCGGTGAGCGAACTGCGTTCTGCGCTGGCGGCTTCGGACATATCTTCGGCGCTTTGGAAGTATCGTTCACCGGAACCTTGCGCCATGGCGCTCAAGGAACCCATGCCGCGATATGCCTTGAAGCTGCGCCCCTGATAGAGGATGGTTTCGCCGGGGCTCTCGTCGACACCGGCAAAGAGCGAACCGATCATGACGATATTGGCTCCAGCCGCGATGGCTTTGGTGACGTCGCCGGAGTATTTGATGCCACCATCCGCGATGACCGGGATGCCGTGTTTTGCGGCGGCGCGCGCAGCCTCGGTGATGGCGGTGATCTGGGGCATTCCTGCACCGGTGACCATGCGCGTGGTGCAGATGGAGCCGGGTCCGATGCCAACTTTGACGGCATCCGCGCCAGCGTCGATGAGAGCCATGGCACCTTCGTAGGTGGCGACGTTACCGGCCATGAGGTCCACGTCGGGGAAGCGTTTTTTGACCTCCTGAACGGCAGCGAGGACGCGCGAGGAGTGGCCGTGTGCGCTATCGATGGCCAGGGCATCGACACGCATCTCGATTAGGGCAGCGGCACGCTCCAGGAAGTCTCCGGTAGCGCCGATGGCGCCGGCGACGCGTAGGCGGCCTTTCTCATCCTTGGAGGAGTTGGGATACTTCAGTTTTTTCTGGATGTCTTTGACGGTGATGAGGCCTTTGAGCTCGTACGCTTCGTTGACGACCAGGAGCTTCTCGACGCGGTGCTGGTGGAGGATATGCTCGGCCTCTTCTAACGTGGTGCCGACGGGGACGGTGATGAGGTTGGTCTTGGTCATCACATCGTCGATGGGGATGTCTGTACGGGAGACGAAGCGGAGGTCGCGGTTGGTGAGGATTCCGACCAGCTTGCGATTGCGGGTGACCGGAACGCCGGAGATCTTGAAGCGGCGCATGAGGTCGAGCGCGTCGGAGATGGGCTGCTCGGGGGTGATGGTGACAGGATCGACGATCATGCCGGACTCAGATCGCTTGACCTTGTCGATTTCGCCTGCCTGCTGGACGATGGTGAGGTTTCGATGCACGACTCCGATGCCACCCTGCTGTGCCATGGCGATGGCCAGACGCGACTCTGTGACTGTGTCCATGGCGGCGGAGATGAGCGGGGTATGGAGGGTGATGCCGCGGGTGAGCTTGGCCTGTGTGCTGACCTGGGTGGGCACGACTTCGCTGTATGCGGGGACAAGAAGGACGTCGTCGAAGGTAAGTGCTTCGGGAATGGTGGAGGAGATCATCAGGACTCGAATTCCGATACAGGTTGCAGGTTGTCGGTTGTGAGTTGAGAGTCGACGGGGTTTGGTTGATTGTAGAGTTGCGCGGGTGGGAGAGCAAATGCCATGGGTACTATAGCAGCGGCAAGGAAGCAAACCGTCGGCGGACAAAGTGGTGGCATGACTGCTCGTTCGATTGCGAGCCTGATTCGCTGGAGGTAAGCCATGAACCGGACTGGCGGGATGGCGGTTGACGGGAACCGGCGAGGGCACGGGCATCGATTTCGGGATTGGTATGTTCTCGGATGTCGGCGATGAGTCTCAATTGGTTGGTACCCCCCTCCCTCTATTTTCTGCAAAGTATTCGAAACAAAAGGAAAAGTATATATACCGGGGGTATACGGCATATGGGGGGGTGGTATACGAGATGGATTGATCCGAGGCAGGTTTAAGGCCTTCCTTTCTAGTTCCGTCCTATTTAAATTGTACGGGTTGGAGGGTAACTAGTATGCCAAGTATTTTTAGGTTTTAAGTGATCTAGATGGAGGAGGTTAGGGGGATTTTGGGGTGTCGATCCCCTTGACAGGGAACAGGGAACAGGGGTCAGGGGTCAGGGAACAGGGGTGGTTGTCAGTTGCAGGTACCAGGTTGTGAGTTAAAGGCGGAAGGGGTCGTTTCGGCTGCGCCTGCACTCCGGCCATCGGCAGAGCGGAAGCGTCCTGCGGACGCGGCTTATATGGCACCCGTAAACGGGTGCCCTTCCGAGATGGGGACGGTGCGGAGAGTTGGCTGCGGAAAGGCAACGGAAAGGGCAACGACGGGATTCTGACTCTTCGAGTCAGAATGACGGGCTAAACAGACAAAGGCAAATACGGGGATTCTTCGCTGTGCTCAGAATGACAAGGGCAACGACGGAGATAAATACGGGGATTCTTCGCTGTGCTCAGAATGACAAGGGCAACGACGGGGATTCTTCGCTGCGCTCAGAATGACAAGGGCAACGTCGGAGACGAATACGGAGATTCTGGATACGCGAGAATGACGGGCGAAATAGTCCATTCATGATGATGAACTCCCACCCTAACGGCGATAAGGCAGCCGTTAGGATGGGGCACCCAAAGACAACCCAGGTCACAGACGTAGACATGGGGACGCGAAATACGAAAAGGATTTTCCACATAGCTGCGGAGTAGACTCCAGACCTACTCATTTAGCCGCTGCATAGAACGGCAACGGGCCCTTCGTACGAGCTTCGACCCCAGGTTAGTGAAGTTGAGAACTTACAACGATTTGGAGGAGCAGCTATGAGATGGACCGCATATTTATTGTTTGCATCGGGTGCGATGGCACTCGCGATCGCCAGCATGATTCCCGCGTCGGGACAGGCGAATAAGAGTTCCGCCCCTGTCTACTTAACCCAAATGCCGTCCGGCTACCGCGACTGGAGGATGATCTCGTTGGCCCATGAAGAGGGCAGCCTGCACAGCTTTGCCGCCGTTTTAGGCAACGATGCAGCAATCACGGCCTACCGCGCAGGAAAGCTTCCCTTTCCCGATGGCACCATCATCGCCGCTTTGCACTACAGTCATAGCCCGTCGGAGGAGAACAATAAGGTGTTTGGACAGGCCCAATCCTTCACTCCTGGTGCTCCAACGAACATACAGTTCATGATTAAGGACTCGAAAAAATATGCAGCGACAGGCGGCTGGGGGTATGGACACTTCAGCACCGATGGCAAACCAGGCAGCGAGGCTGTACTGAGTACATGCGCTCCGTGCCACGCGAAGGCATCCCGCGATTCTGTCTTCACGCGGTACGCGCCTTAGCGTTCCTTGGCATAGACAACGACGGAGATTCTGACTCTTCGTGTCAGAATGACGGGCGAAGAAGCAAAATACGGGGATTCTTCGCTACGCTCGGAATGACAAACAAAAGGTACTCCACCCAAGCGCAAAGAGCGCTCATGCATGGTGTGCCCGGAGAGATGCGAAGATGGGTGGGTAGGTGACGGAGGCGGCATGATCTCGCAGGCTAACTGTACGGCGACGACGCCGATGGGGGCGACGCTGCTGTCGGACCAGGGGATGGCGGATGGGGGTGCGACGTTTCGCGCGTGGGCTCCGCGGGCGAGGGCGGTGTATGTGAATGGCGTCTTCGGCGGAGTGAGCCGGGTGGGGCAGACGTCCGATCTGCTGATGGTGAAGGACGCCAACGGCTACTGGAGCGGGTATGTGCCGGAGGCTGCGGACGGCGATCCATACAACTACTACGTGGTGGGCGAGGGGTCGCAGGGCATGAAGCGCGACCCGTATGCGCGGGAGTTGGCGAATGACCCGGATGAGCCGTTCCCGCTATGCCCGTCGGTGATCCGCGCGGCGAATGCTTATCCGTGGCACGATGCGGGCTTCCGCACGCCGGATTTCGCGGAGATGGTGATCTACCAACTACATATCGGGACGTACGCTCCCTCGGCGCCCGGACACGCTTCCACCTTTCTGGATGTGGTGGAGAAGGTGGAGTATCTGGTGGCACTGGGGATTAATGTTTTACAACCACTACCGATGCATGAGATGGAGGACTCGCCTTCTCAGGGGTATCCGGGGCTTGGGTATCAGGGCGCGGACCTGTACTCGCCGGAGTTCGACTATGTGGTGTACGACGCGGAGGAGCTGAAGCGCTATCTGGATACGATCAATCGACTGCTGGCTGCCAAGGGATTTGCGCCGATGAAGCTGGCCGACCTGACGCCGGCGGTGGCGCAGTTGAAGGCGATGGTGGACCTGATGCATGTGTACGGCATCGCAGTGTGCTTCGACGTGGTGTACAACCACGCGGGCGGATGGCAACAGAACTATGCGGTTCCCAAGAGCATTGCGCCGGGAGGCGTATTGAGGGGGGATGACGAGAGCCTGTACTTCTGGGACCGCGCCGTTCCGACGGATGCGAACGGGCAGTGGGACAACAACCAGAGCCTTTACTTCACGGACCAGGGATTTGTGGGTGGGCTGTCGTTTGCGCTGTGGAATGCGGATGTACGCGGATTTTTGCGCAGCAATGCGTTGGGCCATCTGCAGAACCTGCATGCGGATGGGTTTCGCTATGACGAGATCAGCATGCTGCTGGCGATGAACCGAGCGAGTGGCTGGGAGTTTTGCAAGGATCTGACTGATGCGGTGCGCGCGCATAATCCACGAGCGCTGCAAAACGCAGAGTACTGGCCGGGCGAATATGGCGCGCCAGCTGAGTTGATGGTTGCTCCGGTGAAGCAGGAGGGACTGGGATTCGACACGGTGCAGCATGATGGACTGCGCGAGGCGATTCGGTCGGCGGTGGAGCAGGCGGCGCAGGGTGTGGGTGCGTATGTGGAGATGAGCGGGATTGCGCGTTCTCTGTGGCCGACGGGATTTACCCATGCGTGGCAGACGGTTCCTTGCGTAGAGAACCATGACATCGTGAAGCTGGGGGAGAAGCCGCGCGTTCCACGGCTGGCGGATGGCAGCAATCCTCGCAGTTGGTACGCGCGGAGCCGCACCCGCGTTGCCATGGGGCTGCTGCTGACTGCGCCGGGGATTCCGCAGCTTTTTATGGGGCAGGAATTTTTGGAAGACAAGCCATGGTGTCCCGACCCGCGCCATCCGAACCACATGATCTGGTGGGGCGGACTGGCATCGGCGGGCAATCATGCGGTGGATCCGGCGATGGCCGATCATCTGCGCTTTACTCAGGCCGCGGTGCGATTGCGCAATGTACAGCCGGCGCTGCGTGGTGAGGGGCTGAACGTGTTCTACACCCACGATGTCGATCGCGTGATAGCGTACCACCGGTGGGTGGAGGGTGTGGGACGGGATGTGGTGGTGGTGGCAACGCTGAGCGAGACGACTCGGTGGGGCTATCAGATTGGATTTCCCACGGCAGGCCGCTGGGTGGAGGTGTTCAACAGCGATGCGTACGACAGTTGCAACGCGAATGGCGTGATGCTGAACCCTCAGGTTGCGGGGAACCGAGGTGGGGTGAATGCGTATGGGCCAGGGATGCATGGGCTTGCTGCGTCGGCGAGCATTGTGATTCCGGCGAACGGGGTGGTGGTGTTTGCGAAGCAGGGATGAGGAATGAGGGTGCAGCCGGCAAGGGCCCATGTTTCTAGCAAAGCTGTGGGAAGGGTACAATTCTCGCGATTGAACTATGGATGAGGGGATTGCAGTCAAGCAACCTCCGTCCAATCCTTACGGTATGCAGGAAAGGCCGGCGATATGACGCAAGCAAGGAACCTCACCCTGACCACAGTATTTTCCCTGGCAGTCTTTTTGACCCACAGCGCAGCGGCTCAGCAGGCGTCCAAAGCTCAGCCAGCGTCTGCGGCGAAGGCTGCCGGTGTCGCTGCTGCTAAGGCACCTGGCGTTGTGCTGCCCAAGATTGCAAAGGTAACGGTGAACGATCCGGTGACGCTGGCGGACAACGGCGATACCTGGACGCTGGATAACGGCATCCTGAAGGTGACGATACTTAAGAAGATTGGCAGTGTGCAGCAGGTGGTGTATCACGGCATGGGAATGTTGAAGCCATCGTTCCAGACGGGGGGCGATGTGTATCACACGCCGCAGACTCCGATGGGCACACAGATACCGACGTGGGAACAGATTCCGGCGGGTACGGTGACCATGGCGGTGACGATCGATCCGGCGACGAACGGCGGCGAACGCGGTGAGGTGGCGGTGAAGGGGGTCAACAATGGTCGCATGGACATTGAATTACGCTACACGCTGGAGCGCGGGCAGAGCGGGTATTACGCAACCGCTGAGTTCTCGCATCCGGCGTCGTATCCTGCGGCGCACGAGGGAGAGAGCCAATTCGACGTTCAGTTGAATCCGAACTTCAACTTGTTCACGGTGGATGCCGACCGCGTGATGTTCACTCCCTCCGACGAAGATGTACACAGTGGGGTGGTGATTCACGCCAAGGAGCAGACGATCCAGATGACCGGCTTCTACAAGAACTCGGTCGAGCACAAATACACGTACAGTGGCGTGATGTACCAGCATCCTGCGTGGGGCTTTTCCAGTCCCAAAGACCACATTGGGGTTTATGTGATTAACCCGAGCACCGAATATATAGGGGGCGGCGCGGAGAAGCTGGATCTGAACGGCCCGTGGGCGTGGGGATCGAATAACACGATTCAGGTTTACTGGACGTCTGGGCATTATGGCGGGGGAGCGAACACGGACATACCGGCTGGCGAAGAGTGGAAGCATGTGGTTGGCCCGATCTTCGTCTATTTCAATTCGATTGAGAATCCGAAGGACCCATCGCAGGCGGAACTGGACAAGTTTAAGGCTAGCTATGGCAGCGGCTCGCTGGCAGTGCCCAAGGAATGGCACGATAACGCGCTGGCACTGTGGAAGGACGCCATGGTGAAGGCGAAGACGGTGAAGGCGGCGTGGCCGTATGAGTGGGTTAAGGGGATGGATTATGCGCACAAGGCGGAGCGCGGCACGGTCACAGGACAACTGATACTGGACGATCCGCAAGCTACGACCAAGAACTTACCGAATTTGACGGTGGGCCTGACACACCCCAACTACACGGGCAGCGGAACGGGATTTCAGCTTCGACCGGGGAATGGCAACATCGTAACCTGGCCGCATGACGGGAACTACTACGAGTTCTGGGCAGACGGCACGGCGGATGGTCGATTCACTATTGCGAATGTCACACCCGGCGTATATGTTCTGCGGGCATTTGCCAGGGGAGTGTTGGGCGAATACGACCGGACCGCGAAGATTACGGTGGAAGCAGGGAAGACGATCGATCTTGGCAAGATCGAGTGGAAGCCTGCGCGGTATGGCAAGCAGCTATGGGAGATTGGCTATCCGGACCGCACTGCGGGCAAGTTCTTCAAGGGCGATGGCGCTAACTATTGGATATGGGGATGGGGTCTACGCTATGCAGGACTGTTCCCCAACGATGTTACCTATACGATCGGCAAGAGCAACTACGCCAAGGACTGGTTCTTCCAGGAGGTACCGCACTCGACGACTACAGCGTGGATGAATCCCGCGGCGAAGGACCCATACAACCAACCCTTTGGCTGGGTGAATAACCCGACCGGCACACAGGATATGTGGCCCGCGTGGGGGCATGGACGAGCAACGACATGGACGGTGAAGTTCAACATGGCGAAGGCATCGCAGGGCACGGCCGTTCTGCGCGTGGCGCTGGCGGGGGCTGACAGCACGACGCTGGATGTGGGGGTGAATGGACAGAAGGCTGGAACCATCCATCCGGTCTCTACCAACGCGCTGCGTTACAACACGAAACAGGGTGTGTGGAACCAGTATGCGGTGAAGTTCGACGCTTCGCTGATGAAGGCAGGCGAGAATGCGATGACGTTTACGGTTCCTGCTGGAGACGTTACGACGGGCGTGGTGTGGGATTATGTCCGGCTGGAGTTGAATGACGGAAGCAAGAACTATCCTGCTGTACCGGAGAATCCAAGCATGAGGCCGGACTTCCCGACTCTGGAATAGAGGGAACGGGTTTGGAATGGGACGACATGGGGAGATCTGTGCATTGGTGTTTGCGAAGAGTTAGTTGCCAGCCGCCAGTTATTGATGGATAGTAGTGCAGCGGTATCAAGGAGAAGATCAATGGCACGACTGGTGGTGATGTACAAGACGCCCAAGGATGCGAAGGCATTCGACCAATACTACTTTGAAACGCATGTTCCGATTGCGCATAAGATTCCCGGTTTGAGGAAGTATGAAGTGAACCAGGGAGCGGTGACATCGCCTACAAGCGAGCCGGGAATTCATCGGATCGCGATCCTTCACTTCGACAGTGTGGCGGCGATCCAGGCGGCGATGGCGAGCCCGGAGGGGCAGGCAGCCGCGGCGGACGTGACTGTATTTTCACCTGAGCCGGGGTCGGTGCAGATGCTGGTGTTCGAGGATCGGCAGATTTAGGTTTGGGTCGCGCTGCGGCGATCGGGATGGTGGGTGGATTGAGGGTTCAGGAAGGAAGGCGGTTCGCGCGGGGCGCGAAACCCCACCCATGTGATGCGACCATATGAATGGGGCACGCGGAAGACAGGGGACAGGGGACACAAGCAGATTCCCTGCGGGAAAGACAAACAAAAAGTGTGAAGCGCGGCGGAAATAAATAGAAGAACCAAGTGTGGTTCCTTTGGCGAGATGTACGTTCCAACCTCGGGTGCTTAGTGTCAGACTAGGTTCCACGGGCGGGGTCGAAGCAGTAGATTTCGAACCACCATCACACAAACGAGCGTGGGATGGAGGGACGCCCTAAAAATTTGAGGGAGTAGAAGCCAATGTCCGAACACACAGACGATCTCCGCATCCACTATCAGGACGACGCGCCACGGGGCGCTCGCATCAAGGTAATCGGCGTAGGGGGCGGGGGGAATAACGCGGTCAATCGCATGATTGCGGCTGGCGTGGAGGGGGTGGAGTTTATCACCGCGAACACGGACATGCAGGCACTGCAACTATCGAATGCGCCGGTGAAGCTGCAACTTGGGGTGAAGCTGACGAGCGGTCTGGGGGCGGGTGCGAATCCTGACGTGGGACGGCGCGCGGCGCTGGAGGATTCGGACAAGATCATTGAAGCGCTGGAGGGCGCGGACATGGTGTTTGTGACGGCGGGGCTGGGCGGCGGCACGGGTACTGGCGCTGCACCGGTGATTGCCAGCCTGGCCAGCGAGATGGGTGCACTGACGATTGCCGTGGTGACGCGACCGTTTGCGTTTGAGGGCAAGCGGCGCATGATGCAGGCTGAGCGCGGGATGCAGGAGCTGATCGACTCGGTGGATACGCTGATTGTGATTCCGAACGAAAAGCTGCTGGCCGTAGCCAAGGATGCGGGCTTCTTCGAGAGCTTCCGCATAGCGGACGATGTACTGCGGCAGGGGGTGCAGGGGATCTCGGACATCATCACGATACCCGGGATCATCAACCGCGACTTTGCCGATGTGAAGACGACGATGGCGGGCATGGGGTACGCGGTGATGGGTACGGCGGTTGGGACGGGCCAGAATCGCGCGATGGATGCTGCGATGGCTGCGATGGCGTCACCGCTACTGGAGGCTGGTGCGATAGATGGAGCGCGTGGCATTCTGATCAACATAACGGGATCGAGCACGTTGAAGCTGAATGAGGTGAACGAGGCCTCTACGATCATCCAGAACGCAGCACACGAGGACTGCAACATCATCTTTGGCGCGGTACAGGACGAACGGATGGGCGATCAGGTAAAGATCACAGTGATTGCGACTGGCTTCCGGCACGAGATGCCGGAGCGGCGTGCTCGGATGCTTGCCGAATCGACGTTGATGACGTCCTATGAAGAGGTGCCAATACGTGGCCGCGGGTACGGTGGGCGGGAAGCTGCTGCACGATTTGCCAGTGAGGGTCAGGAGTCGCGGCTGGCATCCACGCAGCATTCGGTGATGGCCGCACAGACGATGGAAAGCGGCGCATGTGTTGCTTCGTACGCAGAACCTGGTGTGGTTGCGGGTGCTACGGAAGCGGACAGTCCCACGATGAACTGGACGTACACGGCAGACGACGATGGAGCTGCGGAGTGCGGGTTTGAGGGTGGGCGATCGTATAACGGCACAACGGAGCCGGAGTTGGTTCCGGTTGCCGCGTCGGTTTTCGACGATGAGTTCTTTCGGACGCCCAGCGCGCGGCTTCGGCCTGCGGTGGAGCCCGATCCAGCCGATCCGAATCTGGCGGAGAGCGATGTGTGCGGGGAGTGCTGCTTTGAGGAAGCCACGCAGAGCAGCCAGCCTGTTACCTACGATCGGGAGGGGTCATCCCATGAGGGTCGTGTCTATGCGGCTGGCGGCGGAACGAAGGATGAGAGTTCGGGGACAGATGAACTGGATATACCGGCGTTTCTGCGGCGCAGCCATTAGGCACAGGGTAAGGGGAACGGGCCGGGTCGGCGTTGGCAGAGCGCAAGCAACCAGCGGAGACGGAACTCCCGTAGAATAGATCAGGGACGAGGAACCAGAGACAGCGTTTAAGCCCGGATAGCACCTCCGAGTGATGGCGTGGGGTGTCGCTGGGGGCGTGGAATGTGGGTTGCGGGGCAAGTTGCCGGCTAGCCTACGGGTGAACTATTTTTACGCTGCTGTGTTTAAAGAGTCAGCAAGAGAATTACAGGAATCGTGGAACGATGAGGCACGAGCCTAGCACGGCAAGTTGAATTGGGATGGGATGCGTCACGCGGCTTGCAAGTGGACGCAAACGAGATTTGGAGAAGGTATTAATGATCCGGAAGACGCACTGCATAAGACCCATCACGACGCTGCTGGCAGTGGGGATGCTGTGCGTACCGGTTGCGTTGAGTCAAGCAGCGACGAGCGCGCCTAGCGCAACCCATGCAGCCAAGGCCAAGCGAACGAAGGCCCCTGCGGCGAAGGCATCGGCGCACAAGGCCACGTCAGTAGGACAGCCGAGAAGCTCTGTGAACAGGACGGTTTATCCGGCTACGGAAACAAGCACGCGCACGGTGAAGCGGCGGGGTGTACGCGCGACGATAGCGGCGACGCGCTCGCATACGGCAAAGATTGCGGTGAAGGCCGTTACGACAGTTCGCAAAGGGGCTGTCGGCAGCGCGCGGGCGCTGCGTGCCGTGGGTCGTCGCGGGCGTCGCCTGGTGGAGCGGTTCACGGCGAGCTCTTACAGCGACGATGTGACGCTGGGTGATTTGACGGCGGGTGAAGATCCAGTAGTGCGAGCAGCTGCGATCCAGGCGCTGGGCAATCTGAACGGCACTGCGTTAGCGATTGATCCATCGAATGGGCGAATTCTTGCGATGGTGAACCAGAAGCTGGCACTATCCAGCGGAGCCGAGCCCTGTTCGACCATCAAGATTGCCGTCACGCTGGCAGCGCTGGACGAAGGCCTGATCACGCGGGACACTCCGGTTAATCTGGGTGGCCACTACTCGCTGACGCTAACGCCTGCGCTGGCCCATTCGGTCAATCCATATTTTGAGACGCTGGGACGCAAGATGGGCTTTGAACGGGTGAAGCACTATGCCAACCAGTTTGGGCTCGGTGAACTGGCGGGATACAACATTCCCGGCGAACAACTGGGCGTCTATCCGGACACTGAACTGCCAGCGGCACAGGGTGGGGTTGGACGGATGTGTTCTTTCGGGGAGAGCATCTCGATGACACCACTGCAACTGGGCGCGCTGGTGTCCGCGGTAGCGAATGGCGGAACGCTGTACTATTTGCAGCATCCGGAGTCGTCTGCGGAGGTTGCGTCGTTCACGCCGAAGGTGAAGCGTACGCTGGACATAGCCCCCCTGATTCCTGAGATGCGGGACGGACTGGAGGGCGCGGTGAATTACGGTACCGCGCGATCCCTACGCGCCAGTTTCCGGGAGTTTCCGGTGCTGGGTAAGACGGGCACATGCTCCAACAACGGCACACGGCTGGGGTGGTTTGCGTCGTATGCAGATACGCCGACCGGTCGCATCGTGACGGTGGTATTTCTGGAGGGCGGACGGCCTACGTTTGGGCCTAAAGCCGCCGAGGTGACGGGGCAACTGTACCGGGCACTGTGGGACAGCAGTTACTTTGCGCCGAAGACTCCTCAAGTGGCCGCTTCTGTTGGCGTAGTTCACGCTAACCCATGAAGAGAGTGATAGATAGCTGGTAGCCGGAGGGTCATTTGGGAGCCCTGGGTACCAGCGCGGCTGTAGGGTTTAGATTCCGCTATGCAGCAGGCGTGGTTCTTGTTAGTATCCCTGAACAGCGCAGCCTACCCGCCGGTGGAGCAGAGGATGCAGGTTAGGCAGCTGGAGTCCGGCATGGGATTGGCTTGGGTCTGGGCGAGCCGGACGGAATCTGAGCGGGCGAGTCGACTGCCCTAAAACAGGGCATATTGGTAAGAATACGGCAATTTAGGATGATTCTTGCCTATCTTTATGTTATAAAAAAAGATGGAGAACTAGCCAATGAAGTATTACCGCCAAATTTTGGCGGTGATGGTAATGCTTTTGATTACCACGCACCCCGCATTCGCCGGCATCCCTGATGGGGGTGGTGGGGGCGGTGCGCCCGAAATTGACCCGGCGGTGGGGATGGGAGCGCTGGCGTTTTTGAGTGGCGCCATCCTTGTAATCCGGGGTCGCGTGAAGCGCTGAACCGAGTTCACGGTTTGTTCAGGAACGTCCAATCATTGCCGGATAAGGATTCCATCATCGCGCGGGGCGGGTGGTCGAGGATCCTCGGCAATCGTATTTATGCGCGCTGTTGGTGGACTGCGTGCATTCTGATGCTGGAGTGCATTCTAGTGACTGCGTTGCCGCATCCCTGGTTACAGGGGCAGAGCGGATACACGGCGCTTGGTCAACCGGTGACGCTGGATCCACTCCCGTTTCGCTGGCTACAGGCGCGTACGGTCACCACGTCGACAATTTTTTTCTGTGTAGCGCTGCTATTTTTCGGGCGGGAGAAGCTGAAGGAGTTGCGCTGGCCTGTATCTCCGCTGCACTGGGGATGGGCAGTGCTGCACGGTTGCGTGTTGGCGTTGTTTGTGAAGACCGATTATTTTCTGACGAACTCCGTGGCACCAGGCACATCGCTGCAACATGGTGTGTTGTGCGTGTGGTATGGGTTGCTGTTGCTGTTTCCGGTTACGCTGGGCGGGGCACTGATCTATCTATCGAAGCCGCTGTCGCTGATTCGCGCCCTGGGGAATGCGTGGGGCCTTGCCGCGATATGCGACTTGCTGATGATGTCGGTGCGCAGTCTTTTGATTATTGCGTGGGACCGGCCCGACTCCTGGCTTGGTCATCGATTACAGGAAGCCACGTTTCATGGTGTGACGGTATTGCTGAACCTGTTTTATCCGACGGTGTTCCGAGACCCGGGACATTTTATGGTTGGGACCAGCGTATTTTCCGTAATTGTTGCGGACCAGTGTTCGGGTGTGGAGGGACTGGCGCTGATGTTAAGCCTGACGGTGGGCTGGCTACTATTCACGCGGAACGAGTTGCGGCTACGCCGAGCGTTGCTACTGGTGCCGATTGCGCTGTATCTGAGCTGGTTGTTGAATATGGTGCGGATCGCCACGCTGATCGCGATTGGCAATGCGGGGTATACGGCGATCGCGCTGGGCGGCTTCCACACTCAGGCGGGATGGATTTTATTCAGTTTTGTCGGGTTGATATTTCTGATCACGGTGAATAATGTTTCCTGGTTTCGGCGCGCGGCGCCGGCGACAGTGAACCATCCGGTGGCTATTTCGCACGCGGGGGGCGGGGTGAATGTTGCCGCGGTGTATATGCTGCCGTGGCTTGCAATACTGGCTGCAGGGCTATTGGCGCAGGCTGCGTCGGACGGATTTGAATGGCTGTATCCGATTCGACTGCTTGCCGCGCTGGCGATTTTTTTTGTATATCGCAGCCACTACCGGCAGATGGATTGGCGCTTCAGTTGGCTGGGGCCTGCGGCGGGGGTGGTGGTGTTTGCCTTCTGGATTGCGATTGACCACTGGATTGGCGAGAGCATGACGGGGCGGGATGCGGCGGGCAGTGGCGTGATACTGACCAGCATAGCCGAGGGATTGTCGCGATTGAGCGAAGGCCAGCGGGCGGTATGGATTGCATTGCGGACGGTGGCGGCGGTGGTGACGGTTCCACTTGCTGAGGAGCTTGCATTTCGCGGATACATTGCTCGCCGATTTATGTCTGCGGATGTGGAGAGCATTCCGTATGCCAGCCTGAGTTTGTTTGCGGTGGTTGGCAGTTCGCTGACGTTTGGTATTCTGCATGGCAGAATCTGGCTGGCTGGCGTACTGGCGGGGGTGGTGTTTGCCACAGTTACAAAGCTGCGCGGCCGGTTGGGCGATGCCGTGGCTGCGCATGCGACGGCGAACCTGCTGCTGGCGCTATGGGTGATTACACGCGGGGATTACACGCTTTGGTAGGTGTCAGGGTTTGATGAGCGACATAGCCCAGCTGGCAGCCACCGTGCCAACGATGAAGATGGCGAAGCACAGGGCACCGAAGCGGATCATTTTGTTGGGCTCGGCACGTTGCGTGATGCCGAAGACAACGGATGTGAAAAGCGAAAACAGCAACACAGCGCTGAAGTGGGAGAGGCTCATGAGGGCTTCCTTCCACTGGCCAGGGAGTGGGCATCGACGGCTGCGACGATGTTTAGCAAGCCCGCGACCACAATAAACTTTGTTCCATACTCGGCTACGGTCACCAGGACGGGAGCCTGACCCCATCCGAGCATGCGAGCGAGGAAATACAGCAAGCCTGCACCGAGATCTCCGACAAAGCCGAGCATGTCGAGCGGTTCGCCGGTATTGAAGGTGTAAACCTTACCTGAGAGAGTGATGCCGATGGCGAACATGCCGATGATGGAAATCGCCAGCAACGCGGCCCGGATCCACTTACCGAGAAGCAGATGACCTGCTCCTGGAACCAGCCATGCGGCCAGCAGGGCCAAGTTGGGCGACACGCTGGTTGCGGCTGTGTGATTGCTGCCCGTGTTACGATCGGCCTCTTCGGGCATATGTAGCTTGGTGGTCATGCAAACCCATCATATCAGCCGCCCAGCTTCCAAGTCAGGAAGAGGTTGTTGCTGACAGGATTGAACGGACTTGGCAATCCTGCTTCAGGCGTAGAGAATCATGGTGCCGGGAAAAATCCGCCAAACCAGAAGCGAGAGGAACGGAAGATGACGCAACCGAAACAAGTATTTGCATGCAGCGCATTGCGATGCGTGGCATTTGTTGTGCTTGCCGCAGGACTTACGACATGCGCTATGGCCCAGATAACAGCTGTAGCCGCACCCGCAGCGGCGTCGACAGCGACCGCCAATCCGGCGCAGTTTCCGCCGATGAACGGTATTGCGCACATTGCGATTAAGGTGCAAAGCATAGCCGACTCTCTGGCGTTTTATGGCAAGCTGGGCTATCAGCAGGCGTTTGCCAACACCTCTGCGAATGGCACGGTTACGCAGAGCTTCCTGAAGCTGAATGACAAGCAGTATATCGAGCTGTATCCGGCTGGCCCTGCCGGTGCGCCAGCTGCGGCCAGTGCGCCGGGTTCCGCGCAGAACAGCACCAGCTTCATGCATCTATGTTTCGAGGGATCCGATCTGAATGGTTTGCACGACGATTATGTTGCCGAGGGGCTGACGCCGATTTCTGTACGCACGGCCGCGGCGGGCAACCTTCTATTTACGCTGAAGGGACCGCAGCAGCCCACCTCTGCGCAGAACATTGAGTACACGCAGTACATGCCCACGTCTCGACACACCATGGATATTGGCCAGCACCTTAGCCCCGACCGGGTTGCCGACAAGATGCTTTCCGTCACGCTTGCGATGCAGGACCCTGCCGCTGCGCGCGATTTTTATGTAACGAAGCTGGGCTTCAAGCCCGACACCAAAGATAAAGGCCGCGGCGACTTTCTGATGCTGCCAGGCACCTCTGGCCAGATGGTGGAGATTGTACCGGTGACGCCGCTGGGCGGGAGGTCGAAGATTCTGATGACGACGCCGGACATCCGCCATACAGCAACGCTGCTGAAGGCCAAGGGCGTTGCATTTACCGATGGCGACACGCTTTCTGTCACCGATCCCGACGGCAATATCATCGAGATTATTCCTCAGCGATGAGGCATTTGGGCAAGCATTCTGCAGGCAACTGCGTACGTGCGTGCTACTGATGCCGCCTATTTGATGACCTTACGCGAAGCAGTGACGCGCGCCATCGAGCAATTGGATGCGAACCCCGCTGTGCGCGCCGATGCTGCACGCGATGCCGCGACGCTGCTGCGCCACACACTGGGAATCTCGCAGGCGGCGATGCTGGCTGACCCGGCGCGTACGCTAACGCAGGAAGAAGCGACGGCATACGAGGCGATGATTTTGCGTCGCGCGGCGAACGAACCGATTCAGTACATCACGGGGGAGCAGGAGTTCTACGGGCTTGCGTTGCGGGTTACGCGTGCCGTACTGATTCCGCGGCCAGAGACGGAATTGCTGGTGGAGGCTGTGCTGGAGGAGGGGAAGGATGCGAGATTGCATTCGGCTCACCGCATTCTGGATGTGGGCACCGGATCGGGGGCGATTGCGATCGTGCTGGCCCACAATTTACCCGGCGCGCTGATTACCGCGGTCGATCTATCGGGTGCGGCGCTGGAAGTAGCCAGGGGTAACGCGGCGCGGCATGGACTTGCGGAGCGCATTCAGTTCCTCGAGTCCGATTTGCTGGAGGGGCTGGCGGATACGGAGGGCCGATGGGATGCATCGGGGTGGGATGTGATTGTGTCCAACCCACCTTATGTGCCTGACACGGATGGTTCGTGCTTGCATCCCCAGGTGCGTGAGTATGAGCCTTCTGTCGCGCTGTTTGCGGGTACGGATGGGATGGAAGTTTATCGCCGATTAATTCCTCAGGCGCGCGCCGCGCTGAGGCCCAACGGGTTACTTGCGCTGGAGATTGGTTACGGACAAAAAGAAGCGGTGGCTGAGCTGTTGCATGGCTGGAAGGAAGTTCGATTTTTGGATGACTTGCAGCAGATTCCACGCATTGCCCTTGCACGCAGATCGTAAACGGGTGGTGAAAAGAATTTCACTGCATTCTGAGAATCCAACAAGGAATTGAACTGTGATTCCATCTGCGAATATAAGTACTCTATTTGCAGGCGGCACTCAGTCAACGCGGACTGTGGATTCAAGGGGGACTATTGACGGGGCAACATGCAGGAGCAGTATTGACAGGCGTAGTGATCGGTTTTCTGGGGGGCTTGTTTGGCAAGGGAGGAAGCGCGGTTGCTACACCGTTGCTGAGCTTGCTGGGCTATCCGGGATTTGTGGCGGTTGCCTCGCCCCTTCCTGCGGCTGTGCCGAGTACTCTGGTTGCGTCGGCGGAGTATTGGCGATCGAATCTACTGGACTGGGAGATTGTGGGTTGGAGCATAGGCATCGGAATTCCTGCCATTGTGGCCGGTTCCTATTTATCGCCGTATGTTGGGGCCAAGCCGCTTCTGGTAGTCACAGGTTTAATGGTGCTGGCGTTTGGCGTTTCGTTTTTATTTTTTCCAAAGGACCGATCGCTGGCCACGGAGGCCACGGTGAACCCGCTGGGGCTGCGGCCATCCCACTGGCGCGTGCGTGTGGTTGTGGTGGCAATCGGCGTGGGCCTGATCTCTGGACTGATGGCCAATGCCGGTGGTTTTCTGCTGGTTCCCTGCTACACCACGTTTCTGAAGCAGCCTATGAAGAAGGCCTTTGCATGCTCTCTGGCGGTCTCTTCGGTACTGGCTGTGCCGGGAACTGTAGTGCATGCGGCGCTCGGACACATTTCGTGGATGGTTACCTGCCTGGTGGCTTTGGGATCGATTCCCTTCTCTTATGTTGGCGCGCGACTTGCGATCAAGACACGCGCAGCAAAGCTTGAACGATGGTATGGGCTGGCACTGACTGGGCTGGGAACCTACTTCCTCTTTCACTTGTAACCGCAGAGCTGTGTGACTGAGCGAGCGAGATGCAGGGCATCAACGCGGCAATCTGGCAACCTGGATATGATCGGGGGCGAGGCCTGCCTGATGGCGTTGGACCATGGTGTTGTATGCAGACTCCAGATGGCGAGTAAAGGAATGAGTGTCAAAGAGCGGGGCAGTGAGGCGATTGCGTTGCAGCCGCTGGCGGAGCGCCTGAAGGCGATGCTGATCGCGGGCTAGTTCGACGGCCATTTGCTCAAAGGCAGCGCGCGACTCGGTTACGAGTTCCGGCAGATCGAGAGCGCGGAGCAGACTGGCGGCAACCCGGCTGGCGAAGGAATCTCCCATGCAGGTCAACACGGGCAGGCCTCCCCATAGCGCATCGCTGGCGGTGGTATGTGCGTTGTAGGGAGATGTGTCGAGAAACAAGTCTGCAAGTTTTTGCCTGGCAAGATGCCTGGCCAAGGGAAGGCGCTGGGCAAAGATCAAGCGGTCTGGCGCGATGCCTCGCCGGGCGGCTTCGCGGCGTAAATTGCTGGTCGTCACTGGGCCATTTTCCAGGAACCAGAGAACGCTGCCGTCTACCTGAGCAAGGATACGCATCCAGCTACTGAAGACCGGGGGCGTTATTTTGTAGGAGAGATTGAAGCAACAGAAGACGAATGCCGAATCCGGCAGTCCCTCTTCAGCGCGTGTGCAAGGTGTTGTGGAGATGGGTCGTTGTGAATCATTGACCTGATAGCTATCTGGCAGGTAGACGATTTTCTCTGAGTAGAAGCGCTGACTGGTTTCGGGAATCAGCGTCGGGTCTGCGATGAGATAGTCGATATAATCAGCGCCCATGGTGCCGGGATAGCCCAGATAGCTGACCTGGATGGGTGCAGCGCGCTGGGCAAAGATACCAGTCCGACCGTCTCGGGTGAATCCTTTTAAGTCCACCGCGATATCGAGTTCGAGCTTACGGCATAATTCGGCGACCTCTGGATCGGGCATGGATCGGATATTCACGAACCTGTCCATGGACGCGGACACTCGCTTGCTCATCTCATCCACGGTATCGGGGCCAAAGGAAAAACCCAGAACTTCGAAGTTGCTACGATCATGCTGTTCAAATAGCTCGGCCATCAAATAGCTGGTGGCGTGGTTATAAAAGTCTGCTGAGAAATAGCCGACGCGAATCTTGTGTGTTTTGGTTCGGCGGGGAAAAGCAGTGGTGGAACGCGCAGGGGCTTTGTCGCGCACAAAGGTCTCCGCAATCTTTCGTTGCAGCGGCAGAGAGCCACTGACAGCGAGGACGGTGAACGGGATGGCTGCTCTATCGCCGCGATCGATGGCAGCTTCCAACTGCTGGCACTCGCTGTCCGAATCAGTATCTGTTTCGAGCCAGATGCATAAGAACCTGCGCATATAGAGGCGCAAACCGAGAGCATAGTCGAAATCCGGCCTGAGTTGGAGGACATTGTCATAGCACTCGAGCGCAGCCTCGTACTGTTCGAGAATTTGCAGCGTATTGGCCCGATTGGAGTAAGCATCGGCAGACTGCGGATTAAGTTGGATGGCGTGGTCATAGCTCTCGAGGGCTTGCTGATATTGCTGAAGATAATGCAGCGTATTGCCTTGATTGTTGTAGGCCTCTGCCAGCTCTGGGTTGAGACGGATGGCGTTTTCGCAACTTTCTAACGCGGCCTGATAGAGCTGCAAGGCATGCAGTGTGTTGCCTCGATTGCTGTAAGCTTCGGCAAATTGCGGATTGAGTGCGATCGCTTTGTTATGGCTTTCGAGCGCTGCCTGATACTGTTGCAGCGTGTGCAGAATACAGCCACGATTGGTGTGGGCCTGCGCAAAATCCGGTTTGAGCAGGATGGTCTTGTCATAGCTCTCCAAGGCAGCTTGGAGCTGCCCGAGAGCCAGCAGAGCGCTGCCCCGGTTGTTGCATGGTTCGGCAAAGTCAGGCTTGAGAAGGAGGGTTTTGTCGTAACTTTCTACAGCGGCCTGGTACTGCCCCAGGGCCTGGAGGGTATTGCCGCGGTTGTTGTGGGCCTGTACAAACTCCGGCTTGCAATGGATAGCCTGGTCATAACTTTGGAGAGCCTCCTGGTACCGTTGAAGCGCATGTAATAGGTTGCCTCGGTTGTTATATGCCTCGGCAAACTGCGGATTGAGATGTATGGCATGGTTATAGCTCTGCAGGGCATCCTGGTGTTGCAGCAGGGCATGCAGTGCGTTACCGCGATTGTTATAGGCCTCGGCAAAATCCGGCTTGTGAAGGATGGCCTTGTCATAGTTTTGCAGGGCCGCCTGGTATTGCTGAAGAGCGTGCAGCGAATTGCCACGATTGTTAAGCGCCTGTACAAAATCGGGATTGAGCTGGACGGCTTTGTCGAAGTTGTCCAGTGCCTGCTGATATTGCTGCAGGCCATAAAGGACGCTACCGCGATTGCAGTAAGCCTCGGCATAGTCCGGTTTCAATGCGATGACTTTGTCGTAGCATTCGATAGCCGCAATGTGCTGTCCGGCAAGATAGAGCACATTGCCCCGGTTGAGTTCGGCCTCTGCCTGCCGTGAATTTGCCTGGATGGATGGGTCCTCGGCGGCCACAGCGCGCGCGCGTTGCTCCAGTCGAGATGTGAGGATGGAATGCCATGCGTCGGCGATCTTATTCCAATCGAAGGTGGTGCTGGCCCATGCACGCATAGGTTCGCGTTCTTGTTCGCTGGGAGGGTGCAAGAGTAGTTGAACGATCTGCCGAACGTACTCGGCTTTCTGTTCGGGGTCTGTAATCTCGTAATGAAACTGGTCGGCTGTGGCCCAGTTGCTTCTGGTTTTGGTGGAGTGGATAAACACTCCCCCGTGTTGCGATTTTTCGCCCATGGCGGAGAAATCGGTTGTGACCGGGATAGCACCGGCGGCCATTGCCTTGGAAAGTGAGATGCAGTCAATTTCGGCAAACTCGGAAGGGTAGGCGAAGACATTTGCCTTGCGGTACAGCGCGGCGATATGGTCGTGGTTGATTCTGCCCAATTCGTCTACGCCGAGCTGTTTCATGCGCTGCTGCATTCTGGCTTTCCATTGCAGCCTCTGCTGGTCTGCTGAGTGCAGTTCGTCCCAAATACCCCAGCCGTATGCCCACTGCGCCTTCGCATTGGGGACTTGCTTCCTGATCTCTTCGAAGCAGTCTAGATATGCTTCGAGGCTTCTGTCGGCGGATGAAGTGTTGATTATTAATAACGGATCTCGTTCACAACGATCCTCAAATTTCCGAGTATCGATTCCGTTGGGGAGGACCACGAATTTTTCATTGGGAATCTGGGGATAGAGGGAACGGTGGAAGCTGGATTTGACGAAGATGCGATCGATTCTTTGCAGCCTATCGCGAGTGAACTCTTCCTCGGGGAAGACATCGTGCATATCGACAATGACAACCTGGGAATGGATGTTGTATGCCGCGAGCTGAGGATGCCGCCATATCACAGTAACGTCCTGCTTATCGCGATAGTTCCACATCCAATATGGTTTCCAAAGAACGCCGTCGTAGTCCTTCTGTTGCAGGCCGCAACTTGCGTAGACCGTAACCTTCCAACCTCGCTGGTGCAAAAGCCTGGAGAGCCAGAGGACGGCCTCTTCCGATCCGCCGATGCCTTTTGTGTCTGCTGTGTATGGGTTCCATACTTCGACCGCATCGAGGCAATAGAAGACCAGGTCCCTGCCGCTGGATTCCGTCTTTACAAAGTTTGCATTGCGAAGATTGCATGCCGCAGGAATGGTTCGGATGGCGGGCGGCAGCGCATCCAGTTCTTTTTTGATTCTTGCTTTACCTGTGAGTTTCGCAATCTGCGCCAGCTTTTTCATAGCAGATTGGTAGGCCAGAGAACCTATCTGATACTCAGAATCCGGAGTGCAGCGCACGGCCTTCTCATAGCTCTTCAGAGCCGTCTGATACAGATTTAAGGAAGAACGAGCGACTTCTCTGTTGCAGAGTGCGTCTGCGTAGTCTGGTTGGATGAGGATGGCCTTGTCGAAGTCCTGAACTGCCGCCTCGTACTGCAACAGTTCGAGCAATGCACTGCCTCGATTGTTATAGGCTTCCGCGTAATTCGGATTGAGACGGATGGCCTTGTCATAGCTATCCACGGCCAATTGAAACTGCTTGAGTGCCAGAAAAATATTGCCACGGTTGCAGTAGGCTTCCGCGTAATCGGGATTGAGACGGATGGCCTCTTCATAACTCTGGAGCGCCTCCTGCTGGCGACCCATGGCATTCAACGCGGAGCCGCGGTTATTGTGCGCTTCTGACAACGTGGAATTCAGCCGGATGGCCTGGTCGTAGCTCTCCAGAGCCTGTGGGTACTGCATGAGCTGATACTGGATATTGCCACGGCTGCAATAGGCCTCTGCATAGCCTGGATTGGCCTGTATCGCGCGCTCGATCAGTTCAAGCGCCCTATCCTGCTGTCCGAACTGCGAGGCGATTAGACCCAAGAGATGCAGCGCGACCGAATGCTGAGGAGAGATCTCCAATGCCTTTTGATAGAAGACTGCGGCCTGCTGCAATTGCCCCGCATTGTGGTGGGAAGCAGCTTTCTGGAGCAGTAGATCCACCGTGGAAAGGCCGAAGCCTGGCGATGGGGTTGAGGACGAATGCTTTTCCTGCGGATGTGAAGCATTCTTGCGTCCGTCCTTCATACCGTCACACCCTCGAATCAGTCCTCAGCTCAGTTAGTCCGCAAAGCGATATGATTCGGACTCTATTATTGCGACACTGCTTCGAAACGATTGTATCGTTCCCGGCGCACAACGAACTTCCATCCTAGCTTTCGATGGATTTTACGGGAGTCGCGGGGATGGTGGCGGAAGCGGCTCATAGTCCCAGTGATCGGTGCGGAATGGAGGTGCGGGGAGGCCATCTCCGTTGAAGAAATTAGCGCCTTCGGGGTAGTTGTCCCAGGCATAGCGGACTGCGGCAGGATCGGCGACGTCGGGACTGGAGACGAGTAAGGTGTCGTGGTCGATGCGTGCTGTTGCAGGAACGAACTTGCCATCCTTGCCGGCGATGGTGAAGGTTTTGAGGTCGCCGCCCTTGGCCATAAGGCCGCCTGTGACGTGGGTGAACTTGAGGCGGATGGCGTTGCCTTCCACCGACATCGAATCGTACCGAGGACCGGAGAACTCGATCTTGCGGCCAAAGGTATTGGCCAGCGCGATGCGCGTCAGCCGGTCGGCCACGTCCTGCTTATCCTTGGGATGGATATTGCTGGGATCGCCGATGTCGATGGTGACAGCCATGCCGGTGTTGGGCAGGGAGAGCACAGTGGCCTGCGCCTCGCGCACGGCGGGATTGTTATACCAGGTATCCAGACGATTGGGCCATGGCTTGAGCGGAGCAAGCTGGCAGATGTAGAAGGGGAAGTTGCCTTCGCCCCAGCGCTGACGCCAGTCTTTAATCAGAGTGGATTGCAGCAGCGGATAAAGTTTGTAGCCCGTCGCTCCGCCATTGATGGCTTCACCCTGATACCAGAGGACGCCGTGAATGGCGTAAGGGATGATGGGATTGATCATGCCATTGAACATCACAGTAGGGCTGTGCTGGTCTTGTGCGGGATTGCCGCTGCTGGGACGTCGAGGGGCCGCCCTGCCAGCAGCCGTAGCCGCGTTGGCAGCCACTTGCCATGCTGCTAAGGCTGCGGTCATATCCGGCTGATGCGCCTTGTATGCGGCGACATTGGCATCGAAGGTGAGAAGGAGCTGGTTGAGTTGCGGAACTGCTGCGAGAGCTTCGCGGCTGGTCCACGCTTCGGCTGTGCTGGCACCGAAGGCTTCGGTAATGATGCCGAAGGGAACTTTCAATTCACGCTGCATGTCCCGGGCGAAGAGATAGCCGATGGCGGACATCTCCTTCACGCTATCGGGGGTGACGACAAGCCAGCTACCTGTGATGGTGGACTGCGGCTCTGTGGTGGTCTTCCATCCGCCGGTAAACATGCGGATGGTGGGATAGTTGGCGGCTGCAATCTCCTGCGCTTCGTTGGCGACTCCGGCAAAATAGTGACGTGTAGTGGTGGCGACGGTGAAATCCATATTGGATTGGCCCGATCCGAGCCACACTTCGCCCACCAGAACATCCTTGACCACAAGGGGCGCGTCGCCGGATTTGTTGCCTGCGATGGTCATCTCAAATGGGCCACCGGCTTTGAGTTTGGACAGATGCACCATCCACTTGCCGGAGGCATCGGCGATGGCGGACCTGGTTTGGCCCTTGAATTTGATAGTGACCTTCTCGGCGGGATCGGCGGTCCCCCACACCGGCACAGAGATGCCGCTCTGCAACACCATGTGGTCGCTAAAGAGGTTAGAGGGTTTGACCTCGGCGGATGCTGCCGCCGTGAAACACAGCGAAATACAGAAGGATGCGATAAGGGTGCGTGTTGTGAGCGAGTTCATGATGATTCCTTGTTGGATACTTTGCTGCTGGCCCGCGACTGGCCGCTGATAATTTTTGAACCTCTGCCGCGCAATCATGTTGTGGGCAAGCCATGGATTTTAAGCGTAACGGCATGTTGACTTGGAGGCTTGGCCGGCATGTTCACGGATAGCGCCTGCTCATCCTGCGTCCATGTAAGTTTGCCGTCGTAACCAAGCAGCGAAATGTTGGTGACCTTCGCACCAGCAATCTGCGGCGCAGTGGATGCAAGGCTCTTGATTTTTGCGATGCGCGACTCTGGCCACGCACCCACAAAAGCATAGAGTGAATCGCCCTTGGTGGTGAAGCGAATATCCTCCACGGTATAGGCCGGACCGGCAGGGCCGTATGCGCGCGCGGGAGGCGCAGTGGTGGATGGACCTTCGCCGTATTTCTTCCACGGCCGTGAGGCGAAAATTCCCTCGGAGTTTACATCCATCCAAGCGGTGAAGCCGGCGATGAATGCCTCCTCTTTGTCGTCGATGGAGCCATCGCCGCGCAACGGAATGTTGAGCATCAGATTGCCGTTCTTGCTGACAATATCCGTCAGCATGGAGACGATGGTGGGTACAGTCTGGTAGCGATTCTCTTCGTATATGGCGCGGCTGTAGTGCCAGTCTCCGATGCAGGTATCGGTCTGCCAGGGGTCGGGACGGATGGCGTTGGCCGTGCTGCGTTCAATGTCTTCGACGAAGGCGCCAACGTGGTTCGGCTGAATGTGCTTGCCGTTGACGACGGCCTCCGTGTGTCCACCATTGCGTGCTGCGCTCAGGTTGTAGAGATGCGCAACGACATCCAGCCCGGCCTGGCCAAGAGGCAGTTCGTTGGTGTCGAAGTAGAGCACGTCCGGCTGATATTTATCCACCAGGTCTTTGCAGCGCAGATACCAGTCTTCGCAGAACGCCTCCGACGGCATAGGATTTTCTTTTGCCAGGCTGGTGTATTGGTTGACCCAGGCCTGGACCGCCGCGATACCGTGAATACCGTTCGGCATCCTGACGCTGTTGCCGGTGTACAGGTCCTGCGGATCGAGGCCCTCCCACCATTTACCCTTGCCGTCTGCCTTGGTCAGCGTGTACGCGTCGTAGCGCACACCCTCGAGCGGCCCTTCGCCATCGTAGCCGTAGGCGGGCTGCAGCCATCGCGCCGCCCATGAGTTGTGATTGGTGACGCCGAGGCGAAGGCCATTCTCGCGCACAATCTTCGCCCAAGTGGCGACCAGGTCCCTCTTGGGGCCGACTTTGACAGTGTTCCAGTCGTGATATGTGGAGTCGTACATGTCGAGATTGTCGTGATGCGTGGCCATGGCGAAGAAATACTTCGCGCCCGCCTTCTTATAGAGAGCGATCAGACGCTCGGGGTCCCACTTTTCGGCCTTCCATAGATGGTCGATCTCCATGAAGCCGACCTTGGAGGGATGGCCGTAGTTCTTGACGTGGTAGTCATAATCTTTCTCGCCCTGGATATACATGCGACGCGCGTACCAGTCGCCCTGCTCTGGCACGCACTGCGCGGTCCAGTGCGCCCACATGCCGAACTTGGCGTCGCGGAACCAGTCGGGCGTCTTGTAATTCGCCACCAACGATTCCCACGTTGGTTTGAATGGCCCGGGAGCAATTGCGTGCGATGGCTTAGTAGCGCGTTGCGCAAACGCGCGCGGGAGACCTGCCGCGGCGGCAATGGCAGCCGTCATCTTTGCGAATTGGCGACGAGTGAATATGCTTTGCATGGGAACCTATATAGGACTGAAGGTTGTCGGTTTGTTATATGTATATAGCTTGCGATCTTATGATCCGAGCTATGCGTACCTCATGCGCCCATGATTTTGAACGCGATGGCAAAATCGCTGGGCTGTTTCTCCGGTAGCTGCACGGTCAAGGCAGTCTCATTCTGCTTGAAGGCGACTTTGCCAATACCGAGTAGCTCCACGTTCTTGATTCTGCCAACACCTTGTTTGGCGGTGGTTGCCAGCGATGGGATGACCGCTTCCTTGCCCGGCCAGCCCATCATGAACGCGTAGAGCGCCTTGCCTTTGGTGGTATAGCGAACGTCCGTGAAGGTGAGGTCCTGCCGCGTATTCTCGTTGAACTGCGTACCGGCGGGTGGTTTGAAGTCTGCGCCCGGTCCTGCGCCGAAGATCTTCCACGGACGCGTGCCGTGAATCCCTTCGCTGTTCACGGCCATCCATTCGGTAATGCTCTGGATGATGGCCATCTCCTTATCGTCGGGGATGCCGCTGTTGGGCAAAGGGATGTTGAGCAGTAGATTCCCGTTGCGACTGACGATGTCCACCAGCATGTCGATGACGCGCTTGGGAGTCTTGTAACGAGCTCGCGTATCGTAGTGCCAGTTGCCGATGCATGTATCCGTCTGCCACGGGCGCGGCCATATTGAATCAACCGTACCTCGCTCCACATCGAGCAGACACATGCCACTCTCCGCATCGGGCCGACTCTTGCTGGTGTAGATCGCCTCCACTTTACCCGCGTGACGGCTGGCGCTGGTGTTGTACAGGTGGGCGACAATTCCCAGGCCATCATCGCCGAAGGGAATGCCGCCATCGGTATATAGCAGGTCAGGCTGGTGCTGGCTCACCACATCCATAATGCGATTCAGATAATTGATGCGCCAGGAATCCGGACCTTCTCGGCTCATCGCGATGGCTCCCTTGGCGGGTGCATTCACCACCTTGTCGACGAAGTCCTTCGGCATCTGGCTGTAGTCGTGGTAGAGGTCGGCATATTGCGGGTCGATGCCATCATAAGAAACACCGGCCAGCGGGCCGGTCTTGTCGCTGCCATGCGCCGTACCAAACCAGCAGAAGCTATTGGAGAGGTGCTCGCTGACACCGAATCGCAGACCTTGTTGCCGCGCCGCCTTGGCAAAGCTGCCCAGAATGTCCTTCTTGGGGCCACTGTTTGCGGCATTCCAAACAGGTTGATACTTCGAGTTCCACATATCGAAGTTGTCATGGTGGCAACCCATGGCGACGTAATATTTTGCTCCCGCCTTTTTATAAAGGCCGATCAGATAGTCCGCGTCAAATTTATCTGCTTTCCATGACTTGATCACATCCACAAAGCCGGTCTTGGATGGATGGCCGTAATGCTCAAGGTGGTGCTGGTACTGCGGCTCACCCTGCACATACATGCGTCGGGCATACCAATCGCCATACTCTGCCGCGGACTGCGGCCCCCAGTGGTTCCACATGCCGAACTTGGCGTCCGTGAACCAGTCCGGCATATGGTATGCAGTGAACGAGTCGCGCGATCCTTTGAACGGGCCGCGCGCGATGGGGGAGACGGTAGCGGCAGCTTGCGCTCTCGCGCGCGATTGCCACAGCGGCAAACCGACGCCTGCAGCAGCAGCCAGCGCGGATGTTTCCAAAAATTTACGGCGTGTGAAAGTGTGTTTCATGTGGCCTATCCTATCCGCTGACTCAGGTCAGCTTCAGTCCGGTGATTTTCAGGGAGTAAACAAAATCGCAGGGCATTTCGGTAGGGAAGGTGACCGTCAATCCATCGGCATTCTGGGTGAATTTGAGGTCTCCGGGATGCCCCAGCAGTTCGACTTTCTTGACCTTGCCCTTCAGTGGCTGGCTGCTGCCCAGCGAGGAAATAGTGACGGGTGCGTCGCCCGGCCAGCTCATAACCATTGCATAGAGCGTATCGCCATGGGTATTGAAGCGGATGTCGCTGGGTAAATATCCATTGCGCGAGATGCCTCCGCCACTGACCGCGCTGCCTCCGCCCTGGTTGTCCCCATTGATGCGGCCGGCAAAGGTTCCTGTTGCGCGTACCTTAACCATTGCCGCCGCTGCCGCGTCTGCGACGGGGCCTTCTCCATACTTCGTCCAGGGGCGCGTGCTGTAGATCGCCTCTCCGTTCACTTCGAGCCACTTGCCGATCGCCAGTAGAACATCCTGCTGCTCCTGGGGAATGGTTCCATCGGCACGGGGAGAGATGTTGAGCAGCAGATTGCCATTCTTGCAACTGTTTTCCACGATCTTCCAGACAAACTGGTCGGGCTTGTACGGTTTCTGTTCTGTCACATAGCCAAACTTGTCGGTGATGGGATCGTCGGGTTGCCAGATCCAGTCGGTCAGTTCCATGGGCGCACGGCCTTCGCGCTCGTAGTCCATGATCTGGCCGCTGACCCATGCGGCCTGTTTGGCGCTGATGCCCACCTGCTTGCCCCACTGTTTGGCGCGATTGAAGTAGTAGTCGGAGACGCGTATCTTGAGCGGATCGGTCATGTGGTCAGTATTCATGTCGAACCACAGCATGTCGGGCTGATACTTGTCGATGGTTTCGATACGCTTGGCGACCCAGTCGTGCATGAACTTGACCCGTGATGCATTGCTGCGGTCGGCGACGGTATAGAACGCGGCCCACTTGGGGTCGTACTGATCGCTGCCGGCAAGGGCAGGGATGAATTCGAAGTGGAAGAAGGAGTGGTCGGAGATTCCCGTCTTGAGGCCAGCCTTGCGCACCGCTTTAATCAGGTCGCCGTCCAGATCTCGATGTGGCCCATAGTTCACCGCGTTGTAGGGATTGATGGCGCTATCCCAGTTGGAGAAGCCATCGTGGTGCTCTCCCGGTGCAAGGACGTACTTGGCGCCTGCCTTCTTGAACAGATCGGCCCAGGCATCTGGGTCCCACTTGGCTGCGGTATACATGGGCAGAAAATCCTTGTATCCGAACTTGGTGGGAGGCCCGTAGTGCTCCGTGTGCCACTGCATGACATCCTTGTTGCCGCCATACATGTAGCGGACATACCACTCGCTGGCATGTGCGGGAACGGAGTAGATACCCCAATGCATCATGATGCCGAACTTGGCGTCGCGGAACCATTCGGGGTCCTGGTAGTTCTTCTCGATGGAGTCCCAGGAAGCCTGGAAGGGGCCATTCGGGGTGGGCGGTAGGTTATCAAGAGCTTTCGCCACCAGTTCCGGCGTGTCTCTGGACCAGGGGGCGGCTGGGTCATTGGATACGGGCGCATTGGAGCGTCGGCCAGCCGCGGGAGCAACCGCACCGGGTTCTTCAACCCCTAGCGGAGTCTGCGCCAGCAGTGTAGCGGCCAGGCGCGGCTTAGTTAGACCTGCTGCAACAGCGGCGGCCGCCGTTACTCTGGTGAAATGGCGGCGTGTGAATGTGCTTTTCATTCTGGTATCTCTCTCGTCCCTGATTTTGCTGACCGCAACACGCTAACAGAATGATGTGCTGGCTGACTATCGCATGTTTACTGAGCGATGATCGCCCGGGAAAGGAGGGTTCTTCCTTCTTAATGCGCCCCGGAGTGGGCGGGTCTGCGCATGAGGAAGACCAGGGGAATGACGAGCAGGAATAAGATCCCCATGATTTGAAAGACGTCCACATAACTTAACAATGCCGCCTGCTGTTGCATGGTGCGATAGATGAGAGCCCCTGCCCTGTGACTGGCAGTTGCGCGGTCGACGCCGCTGTGCTGGATTACGCCGGTAAGCTGCTGCATGGCCTGCTGGCTCATCCGGCTGCTTGGGGTTACGTTGGACGACAGGATGGATTGATGAAACTGGGAGCGGCGCGTGATCCATGTAGTGACAAAGGATATCCCCATGCTTGAACCTATGTTGCGCGAGACGCTGTATAGGCTGGTGGCATAGCCTGTCTCCTGCGGCGGAATGGTGGCCATAGTGAGGGTGGTGAGGGGCACAAAGAGCAGTCCCAGCGCAGCGCCCTGCGTGATCTGGATCCAGAAGATATCCCATGTGCCTGATTGCAGCGTCATGTGGGCGAAGCCGAAGAACGACACTCCAGCCACCGCGAATCCGAAGGCCAGCATACGTCTACCATCCCAACCTCGACCCAGCAGATACCCGACTACGGGCATGCAGAGTGCGGTACCTATTCCGCGCGGACTGGTCCATAGGCCTGCCGTGGCCGCCGTCCAGCCAAGCAGCGTCTGCATGAACAAGGGCAATAGAATGAGGCCACCGTAGAGAACGAAGCCTAGTACGGCCGCCAAGCCAATGCCAGTGGCGAAGGAACGGAAACGAAGCAGATGAAAGTGGACGATGGGGTCTTTGACGGTGAGCTCGCGGACGACGAATGCGGCGAGAAAGACCACCGCCATTACGGCCAGCACCTGGATCATTTGCGAGCTAAACCAATCTTTTTCCTGCCCCTTGTCGAGCATGATCTGTAGTGCTCCCATGCCGAGAGCGAGCATACCGAGTCCCCAGAAATCGGCACGCAGCGTTCCACGCTTGATGTAGTGCGGATCGCGAACGAAGAGGTAGATAAGGATGAGGCTGAGTATACCGACGGGCACGTTGATGTAGAAGACCCAGCGCCAGGAGTAGGAATCGGTGATCCATCCGCCAATGGTGGGGCCGAGTACGGGCGCGGCCACAATGCCCATACCCCAGTAGGCCATTGCCTTGCCCCGTTCGCGGCCGGGGAACTCCTCTAGCAGGACTGCCTGCGACAAGGGTTGCAGCCCTCCACCGGTGGTCCCCTGGAGCACGCGAAAGAAGATGAGCATGGGCAGGTTTGGAGCCAGACCGCACAAGATGCTGGACAGGGTAAAGCCAGTCACTACGGTCATCAACAGTCGCTTGCGACCCATATAGTTAGCCAGCCATCCGGTGACCGGCAGGACGATGGCATTGGCCACGATATAGGAGGTCAGCACCCAGGTTGCTTCATCCACAGTGGAAGAAAGCGAGCCTGCAATATGGGGCAGGCTTACATTGACGACTGAGGTATCCAGAACTTCCAGCACGGCGCTGGACATCACAGCGATGGCAACGATCCAACGCTGAACCTTTACGGCTGACGGCAATTCATGGGAGTTTGCAAGCGTGGATGAGCCGAGATAGGAGGAGGATGAAATCGTTGGCCCCGATGCGCCTTCGCCAGAGGCAGTAATTCGGCTTGAAACGGACATCCTGTCTTCGCGCCCCGCGCTTCCAAAGTTCTGTATCCATGATACGGGCAGTGGCACTTGCCGGGTAGTTCAGCCATCCGGCATCTGCACAGATCCAGATTGTCTGGATGCGCGAAATACAGGATCGGCCTGTTCGGAACGAGAGCTTTCGCGTAAACTTGCAAAGGAGGAGAGTTGGCAGAGCCCGGTTGAATGCACCTGACTCGAAATCAGACGTACTCGCAAGGGTACCGGGGGTTCGAATCCCTCACTCTCCGCCATTTTTATTGATTCTAAAGAAGATGTCGTTTCCGTTGCTCATGGCTGTTCCACATACACGTGATAAGCGTTACGTTCCGTGTAGTTGATTCCTGGGGAACAAAGCCTGGCGAACAAAAGAGCGAAATATTCCATAAGAAATCAGGGTGGGACGCGGTGTCTGAAGGGACCGGGCGGTACCTTTCTGGGTACTCAGGAATACGGTGCGGGAGAGATCCGCAGATGACACGATCGAACTTGTAGATAAGTTCAAAGATACAGTGATTTACGTTGTATTTCGAGGACGACTGCAACGCTGTTCTTTCCCTGTTTTGGAACGGGGATTTATCCCGAATGGGCCGGTGCTGAGGGTGGATTTCCATTGACAGTAACGACCAGGAAGAAGAGGGTTATTAAGATTAAGATAGTGTGAATTTTTATTTCAGGGCAGGCCATTCCGGCTGGCCTGGAAGACAGCAGCAAGAGAAATAAAATTGATTCAATTGGGGCAAAGACAATGTTTAGAACAGATTCCAAGCGGCAACCGAGTGCTACATTCGTAAATATCCTTTCAAACCTCCTCACAATCCTTCTGGTACTGGCAAGTTTGGCTGGCGGCGTGGCGCGAGCACAGTTAGCCGGCAAAGGCGAGGTGAAGGGAACGGTCAACGACCCCTCAGGCGCGGTAGTGGCTGGTGCGACGGTGACTGCGACGGAGGTATCGACAGGTGTAAGCACAACGCGGTCGAGCAATTCCGCTGGGATTTATGACATTTCGCCGCTGGACGCAGGGGTGTACGTGGTGACGGTAACGGCGACGGGCTTCGAGAAGTTGACGCAGGCGGATTTGCATGTGAATTCACTGGAGATTGTGGACTACAACCCCACTTTGACGGTTGGCGCGTCGTCGGAGACGGTCACGGTGAATGCCGCTCCTCCAGCGTTAGAGACGAGCAATGCGACGCTGGGCGCGACGATGGAACAGTCCATGTACTCAGCGCTACCGATCCAGATGGGCGCTGCCGGCACACCCGATCAGCGTCGAGCCACGGACTTTGCCGTGTTGATGCCAGGTGTGCAGGGCAATGAGACCAATGGCAATCTGACGACGAACACGGGCGTTGTGAATGGTTCCGGCAGCCGTGGTGCCGCGTCGGCAGTCTATGTCAACGGACTTCCATTTACGTCGGTGGCGGGCGAAGGCGACACGCGGTATGTATGGACGGCCATCTCGATCGATGCAGTGGATCAGTTCCAGGTGCAGACCACAGGCTATTCGGCGATGTATGAAGGACAGGGCGTGCAGAACTACACCGTGAAGGCGGGCGGGAACAAGTTTCATGGGTCGGCGTACGATTTTTTCCGCAACACAGCACTGGATACCTGGGGATACTTTGCACCTGCAGCAACGGTGAAGGACCCGATTACCGGCATTGTGAAGCCTGCGCAGAAGCCGACCGAGCATATGAATGAGTTCGGCGCCACGTTGAGTGGTCCGGTACTGAAAGACAAACTATTCCTGTTTTTGAACTACGACGAGTACAAGTTTTCGCATGGGCCGGCGGCCGTGTTGCAGTCTCTGCCGACTGCGGCTGAAGTGACGGGCGACTTCCGCGATCAGGGCGTGAATATCTACGATCCACGCTCCACCACCTGCAACCTGGCGGGTACAACCTGCACCCGCACCCAGTATGTCAGCGATGCAACCAACGTAGGCATTCCTGTGGGCACGAAGAATGTGATTCCTTTAGGTTTACAGGACCCCGTTGCACGTGCCATGCAGAGCTTTTTGATTCAGGACTACACCCTGCCGACTGTGATTGGGAACAACTTCATCGGCGGGTATAAGTATGGGCTTTACAACTGGATGACCACGAATCGGATGGACTGGATCATCAACCCAAAGAACACGTTGTCGTTGACCTTTGGTAAAGGTCGGCAGGCGAGCGCGGGACCGGCATCGCAGACGACTGCAGGCAGGAATGTGACGCCGTTTGCCCCCTACAACTACGGGCAGGTATATGCGCCGAAGACGACGGTATGGACGCTGCAGGAGACGTATGTTATTTCACCGAAGATCGTGAACCAGTTCAACTATGGGTTCGGACGATATAACGGACCAACCTTCAACCCGAACAGCGGCGGAAAATTTGCAGCGGCTGGAACCACAATCGGGATTACGGGTCTGCCATCTGGGCAAGCCTCCAATGCATTCCCATTTACTACATTCACCGGCACCAATGCTCCCACCGGCTGGGCGGGGAATACGGCGAACGTGGCAATTTCCAATGCGTATGTGATGACCGACAACCTGCAGTGGACGCTGGGCAAGCACGCACTGACCATGGGACTGCAATATTCCTGGCTGGAGTATCAGTACCTGATCAACACGGGCGGCACGAGCCCGCTGACGATTGCGAATACGAACACCGAGACGGAGAACTTCAAGAGCGGAACGACGCTGGACTCAACGACGGGCTTCTCGTATGCCAGCTTCCTGGCGGGCGCGGCCGACAGTCAATCGTTGACCGACAGCCTTGCGGTGCCTGAGACAGGCGCGCGCTTCCATCCTGTATCACCCTATGTGCAGGATGACTGGAAGGTGAACTCGCGGTTGACGGTGAATCTGGGACTACGTTGGGACTTCTACCCGCCTTACCAGGAAGAGCATGACCGGCTGTCGTTCTTCAATCCAACGGGGAGCAACTCCGTGACCGGAACTCTGGGTACCGTAGAGTTTGCAGGAAGCGCGGCGGGAACAGCTGGATGTAACTGCCACACTATTGTGAACAGCTCGTATCAGAATTTTGGTCCGCGCATCGGGTTTGCGTTTCAGAGCGATCCCAAGATGGTATGGCGTGGAAGCTGGGGCGTTGTATATACCCACGGCAACGGCGTAGGCGGATCGGCAATCTCGAGGAACGGCACGGGCACACTCGGATATTCGACGGCGCCGAAGCCAACCTTCACCAACACACTGGCGAATACGTCTGGGGCGACCTTCACCAACCAGTTCCTATCGGCTGGGTTCCAGGGTCTGATTCCACCGCCAACTCTGCCGAACTTCAGCCCAACGGTGGGAACCGGTTATTACATCGGTGGCAGCACGCCGCAGACGGCAGCGTATGCCGATCCTTATCTGGGTGGCCGCGCGCCGGAGTACATCAACTGGAGCTTTGGTTTCCAGCGTAGCCTGACCGATACGATCACGTTGTCGATGAATTACGTTGGGTCGGAAGGACATTTTGAGATTACCGACGGCGGCAATGCACGGGGCCAGTGGGTGAACCAGTTGAACCCGGTATTTTTGACGGCGGGTGCAACTGCTCTGAATGCCAAGGCAACTCCTGCAAACGTGGCGGCTGCGCTTACGGCTGCCGGCGTATCAGCACCTAACTACAACTCCGTGACGTTCGATCCTACACAGACGGTGGCAACGGCGCTGAAGCCGTTTCCACAGTACAGCCTGTCGGATGCGTATGGCGACATGGCGAACTCGAACTATCACGCATTGCAGACCACGGTGCAGCAGCGCCTATCGCATGGTCTGATCTTCATGGTGAATTACACCTGGTCGAAGGCTATTGACGATGGCGGGACGTTCCGTTCGGGGTATGCAATCCCAGCGCAGTTCATCAATCCTGGCGGCACGGGCTATGCTGTGGATCGTGTGGAGCGCGGCGTATCTACGTCAAGCCAGCCACAGCATGTTGTTATTTCGGGCGTCTACGACTTGCCGTTCGGCAAGGGGGTCCTAGGCGGTCAGCACTATGTGACTCGCGCGCTGCTGAGCAACTTCACATTCTCGTCGATTATTCAGATGTATTCCGGCTCGCCGCTGGCGATCACGGAATCGTCCTCCTCAACCTGCACCGCAACCAATCCTGCAACCGGAACCTGTATGCCGAGCGTCAACCCAGCCTGGAACCAGAAGATCACGCCGATGATCCACGACTGGGGTCATGGAATGACCGCGGCAACCGCGGGATCGACGACGTTCATCAACAGCGCGGCATTCGAGCATGTGCCATCCACGGCGGCGGCGCCACTATTCGGCAATCTGGCGCGTACCGCTCCCGACGGTCTGTATGGACCAGGGAACTACAACATCGATATCAGCGTGCGGCGTACCTTTGGGCTGCATTATGAAGGCGTAAAGCTGATGTTGGAGGGCGACCTGTATAACGTGACCAATCACACTCAGTTCGGCGGGATTGGCACTACATACGGCAGTGCAACCTTCGGGCAGGTGAGTACGCAGGCGAATAACCCGCGTGACGCACAGTTGACGGCGAAGATCCTGTTCTAGGCCTCCAGATACGGCGTGGCAGTACGTGTTGCCGTAGAGTAACGAGACACAACCAGAGAGCCGCCCTGTGATGGGGCGGCTTTTCTTGGCATCCATCGATTCATTGCATGGGCAGAAACTGCACCGAACACTGCTGTGGCAGGCTTGCTGGATTCAACGCAACCATCCCGCTGTTTGCGGTATTGACTGCACCAGACAGTTGCGGCGCCGGTATCGTAACAACTCCTGGTCCCTGTAATTCAAAGTTCACATGGTTGATCACGGCCGTGGTGAACTGCGCATGCACCTGTGCGGGATGAATGTCCTGGATGGTGACGTTGTCCAGTTGCACTTCTGTACGATGGGCGGCGTCCTTGCCTGCGATTAATACATCACCGGGCGTAGTGGCAAAGATGTTCTGCACAGTAATGTTTTTATAGTCGGGTATCCGATCCCCGACTATACCGGGATCCACGAAGCCTTCCACTGTTCCATTGTTATAGAAGGGACTGATGGCGATCGGCATCTGCACATTCCGCATGCAGATATTGCGATACGTCAGGTCGTGCACCAGCCCACCGCGTGCTGCATTGCTTTTGATGCGAATGCCGCTGGTGGTATGGTCCTCGGTGAGTCCATCCACCAAAAGGAAGCTAACGCCATTGTTGGTTTCGCTGCCGATGGACATGCCGTGTCCATTGTAAAAATGGTTGTTGATCACGCTCATATGGGTTACGCCATTCTTGATCGCGATATTGTCATCGCCGTTGTCGATCCAACTGTGAGTAATGGTGATGTTTGTCGAACTGCCAGGATCGATGCCATCGGTATTGCGCGCGTCCAGGCCAGGTATCGTCGGTGTCAGCAGATGAACGCCCCAAGCTGTGAATCCGTTGGTGTTGTTCAACGACACATGGTCGTTTGGCGCGTTGTGCAAGGTAATGCCATATAGAACAAAGCCGTCGGCGTGACTGGCCACAATCAGCCGCGTACTGTAGTAGCGCAACTGCTTCGGCTCGGCCGCACGCGCCATCTGCCACCAACTGTAATCGTGACCGACCAGGGTTGCGCCACCGCGCCCGTCAATCACGCCACCCCCCATGACGGCTGCGTTTTTCACGTTTACGCCGATCAGCGGTTTGCAGGGACGCCCCTGGGGCGCGACCGCAGCCGCAACCATTCCCTTAGCCGCATCCTGAGCTGTGATGTAGGCCGCACTGAAATCGCTCATGGTTCCGCATAGCAGCTTGGTGGTGGAGTCGGCTGGATTGGGGTCATAGTCTTTCGGGTCGCGCGATCCATAGAGCACCACACCCTTGTCGATCAGCAGGGTTACGCCTTCGCGGAGTTCCAGTGCTCCGCTGAGGAACGCGTTTGCATCTTTTCCCGCAGTGAGCTCGACGGCCAACCCAGGCTTGCATCCATCCAGCGCGTGTTGGATGCGCGCCGTATCGGTGGTTGTCTCAAATTCTTCCGCGAGCGTTCCGGCGTTGCCTGTTTTCTCTGCTTTCAGGGTTACGCAGGCGGGCGGAATGACCGGCTCTGTTACAGTCCGTGTATCCTGTGCACGCGCGACGATCGCTGGTGTTATCCATGCCCCTGCACAGCACAACACACACCACGAGGATATCTTCATGCCTGGCCTCCACCACGCCGGATTCTAGCATTCCAGCATCACACCCTGACATTCTGTAGCCGGTCAGGCCTGTTCACGGCTTTGATTTGGAGGGCGATGCATTTTGAGGTGATGGAGTCGAGGGTGACGCGTTGACTTGTGCCAACCGTGTAGCGGCGGCGATGGGGTTCCATTGGTCGGGGCCGGCAAGGAATGCACCGGGGAGATACTGCGTCGTCTGGGCAGGGGTCAGTTGGTGCGACCAGGTCACGCGTGTGCTGGGCGATGCTCCTGGGCCAGTCGAGCCGGATTCGGCGTAATAGGCGGTGGTTTCATTAGCCGGGTTGGACCAATTATTCCAACCGGCGGGGCTTATATTGGCCGGAAGCTCTGTATTGATGTAGACCACGCGTGCGTATGGACGCCAGGGGCGGCCGAGGTATAGGGTCTGCTGGGCGGCGGCGGGGTCGAGCGCAGCGGTAACACGGGAGTTGAGAATGACGTAGCCCGTGTCCTGGTCCGCCGCAGTACGCGATTGCGCAGTAATGTAGCCGGGGCCGTTGGAGTGCAACTCGTCGCGCTCAAAGACTGCGGCGGCATTGCCGAAGATGTAATCGACGCCACCCTCAATGTAGGAGTCGACGTAGTACTGGCGGCCAAAGTCTGCGAAGAGCGTGTCCTGATGGCCAAGCAGACGGCAGTGCCTGAAGATGGAGCGGTCGGAGCGGTTGGCAACGGCGACAGCCTGGCCGGTGTTGCCGGCGGTGTTCTCAAAGGTAACATTGTCCGCCTGGAAGCCAGGGCTTTCGATGGTCACGGTTGCAGTCAGGAAGGTTCCTCCGGCCTGCGACGCGTTGAGCGAGTTGGTGATGACGATATCGGAGGGTGATTTGCCCAGACCGATGAGAGTTATGTTGGGATGGTTCTGGGTGATAAAGAGGCGCTCGTGATAGATACCGGGGACGATCTCGATGTAGACGCGCCCCGGGGTACCGTCCTGGTTGGGGACGGCCAGGGGATGGTGATCCAGGGCGTTCTGAATGGTGGGGAAGACGCTGCGGTCTTCGTTGCCCGGAGCGGCAAGCGGTGCCGCGGGATCCACGCGGACATGGACGTCGGCGGCGCAAAGCGGGAGAGCGAGAAGGAGAAGCAGCGAGGTCAGGGCGAGGCGATACATGGGGATGAGTGTACTGCCTAGGGATGGTGAAGGGGCAAATAGACACAGGAACGCGCACATGAGTGTTCGAAAGGCTGTTAATTCAGCGCGTAATATTTCTGGCGGAGAGTTGCCCGGGTGATACGACCCTCTCCCACGGCCCAGTTTAATGCCGGGCCGTGAGAGAGGGTGCTGTAATTTATCTCCAACACTGTTTACGGATTGTTCTTCTATTTGCTCTAGCGATAGCTATAGAAGGTAACGCGCATTACGGACGGTGGCTGGGTCGTGTTACCCGCTGCTGTGCCTCGACCGCCTCTGGCCTGGGCTCCCAGGGGTATCTGAGAACCGGGCAGGTTGTTGTTGGATTCAGCAGAGACGTCGTATCCTCGGCCCATGATATCGTCGCCGTTGACGCGGCGCTGCATGACCCAGCTGCCGTTTTTGAATTCACCGCGCTCCATAATGGCAGGTGCAGCGACCCTGGCGTTGGGAATATTGTTTGGCATTACAACGAAGGGGAAGGATGCATTGGAAGCGAAGTAATACTCATTGGGCGCTGTGTTGACGATGAGTACGAACGGTTTATCGAGGAAGGTAAGTCCAGCGCTGGCTCCGCGTGCCAGAGGCGCTGCCGGTGTAACGGCAGCACTACTGCCACCGCGCCCTTGACCCTGAGGCGCAACCCGGGGAGCTTCACCCGCAGCGCCGCCACGAGTTCCTGACACGGGCGTGAAATCGAAGATATATTTTCCCATCACGACCTTACCGGGATTCTGTCCTGGTTCCAGCTCGATCAGTTTGATTGCATCCGGCTTGCCTTGCGCCTCGGCAATTGCGCCGGAGACCGAGTTCATGAACCCATACGACCGCACAAACGGGTCATCCGAGGCCACGCTGCGGCCACTATCCACGCCGAAGGGGGAGAAGCAAAGGAGTTTGAGTTGGGTAAAGCCCAACCAGGCGTTGTTGGCATTCAGTCCGGTTTCCGGATTCCAGGCTGGGTTGCCGTTGCGCGAGAAGGTCTGAATGATATCTGCGTAATCCGGCAGATAGATATCCGGCGACAGGATGTCGATGGCCGGCGCTCCGGCGCGCCAGATATCATGCACCAGCGGTTCAGGCCCTCCACTGGGGTAGTCGCCCGCGCCGATGTCTGCCGGCTGCACCAGCCAGGTATTGACATACATGGGGAGGGGATATTCCTTTTTGCCCTGCGCCGCCACATAGCCGATGTAGTGGGAGTAGTTCCATGCCATGAAGATCTCATCGGTGTGGTTGAAGAGCTCGGCGTCGGCTGCACGCTTTGCACGATTGGGGCTGTTGGGTACTGGTGGATCATTCGCCGGACGCTGAACATTTTTACCGAATACCTGCTCCCAGGTTCCGCTTGTCTTGTCGCCTGCGGCGTCCCATATCTTCTTCATTTCGGGCAGCAGGTGGTCCTTGTTCTTCTGAAGATAGTCGGTCAATTCCTTTGGGACGGGGCCGGCAAAGGCGGTATTGGCTGCGGTGCCGAAGTCCCTTGTGGTACCCATAGCGCCGACTTCATTTTCAACTTGAAATGCGATGACAGTATGCGTCTTGTCTACTTCGCGGATGTGCCGCATAACAGCAGCAAAGGCTGTCGCGTCGGCATTACGGTTGTTATCGCTCACGGTGGAGAGGATCTCGAGCGTCTTGCCCTGGGCATTGACCACACGCGGAAAGCGATTCTGGTTTGCCTTGACCCACAGAGGCGGGAAGTGCGACAAGCCATTCTTCCAACTGGCCATCCATAGCAAGACCAGGCGCACATTGTTGGCGCGTGCCGCTTCAATCTGATAGTCGATCATGGAGAAATCGAATTTGCCTTCTTCGGGTTCCACGAGGTCCCAGGAAACCACGGTAAGGATGGTGTTGAAATGGGCCTGCGCAAGGCGCTCGATGGTGGCTTTTGTGCCTTCGCGATCCGATGAGGCGGTATTGGATAGTTCGCCCGCGATACAGATGAAGGGATGCCCATCGACAATCAGCTTGGTCATGCCATCGCGTTTCTCCAAATGGGGCATGTCCTTGATGCTGACCACGACTGGCGGCTTGCTTGCAACGACTGCCGCTCGCAGATTGATCGACATGAAAAGGACACACAGGGCCGAAACCACAAAAGATGCTAACCGATACGTGCGTGACATGTTTGAATCTCCGTATTGTTTCCTGGTTTGAATCTGGAATTGAAGATCACGAGGCGATTTCCACCGGGCAGGCGAAGCCCGCTGGGGACTATGGGTGTAACTTCAACCGGAACTTTCATCCCGCTTGCCCGATACCGAGACAATATACCCAGGAGTGTTCCGCTTGCCATCATTTTCGTATTACACCCAACACAAGCCCTCTTGAGGTGTGTCGTCCATCACATTACGCAATCAGCGTTACAATCGGCGATTCGTCAAAGTGATGGGGCAGGCACCTAAGGTAGTCACTCCATGCAGAACCTTTGCATTGCATAATTGAGTGTTATCCGAAAGGCACTGTCATGAAGCGTTCCAACCTGACTATCCTCTTGGCGCTGATACCAGCCTGCGTTTTCAGCAGTCAGCCCTCGCTTACTCAAACTGCGACTGTCCCTGGTGCGATCACATCGAATTCAGGGGTGCATCCCAATCTGCTTGGGCAGATGGACAGGCCGCTGCGTTACCACCCTGAGAACGGGGATTTCGTTCTCGAAGACGGGCCTGAGTTCTTCAACCGATCTCTTTATGGTGGCAACACCGCGTTTCGTGTTGATGGGGGCGATAAGCCGGAGTTTGTGCTGTATCTCCCAGGGCGGGGAGGCAATCTACGGTTTGGCATCCAGATGGCGGGCCATGCGATCTGGCTGAAAGATGCAAGCCATATCCAGACACGATACCGCCCCGGCGCGCTGATCTATACGGTTCGGGATGCCGCCATCGGAACCAATGCCGTGGTTACGCTGCAGGTTATGGCCTATGCCAATACAGAAGGCCTGATCGTAAGCGCACAGGCGAAGAATGTAGCCCGTGGCACAGAACTGATCTGGGCCTATGGCGGAGTCAACGGGCAGCGTGGCTCCAGAGATGGCGACATTGGTACCGAAAGAGTTCCGATCAGCCAGTATTTTCAGTTTCAAGCTTCATTTGCCGACGACAATGCGTTTACGCTGGGCGCGGAGGGATTCACGCTGAAGAGTTCGCACGCGACCCTGGTTGGCGTCACGCCCCTTGGCACTCGTGAGCACATCGCCGATGCGGATGCATGGAATGACCTGAGTGCGCTGCTTTCCGATACAGCGACTGCACCCAAGCGACCGATTGTAGTTGGACATGCAGCATTCCTGGCCAATGCTCCATTGCTGCTCTCGTTGCAGCGAGTCAATGACGGATCGACTGCAGCGACCGACCTGAATATCTATCAGGAAGTAACCACACGGAAAACGGGCACACCGCAGAAGCCAAAGGCGGCAGCTCTGTTGCCTGCATTTATCCGATCTAAGTTGCCGGAACAATTTGCAGTGACGGAAAAGCATTTTGACGAATTAAGATCGAAGGTTCGCATCGAGACGCCTGACCCCTATCTCGATGCCGCCATGGGAGCCCTGAATGTGGCCGCGGACGCACTATGGGACACGGATCAGAAAGCGATCATGCACGGTGCCATCGCGTGGCGGACCAAGCTTCTGGGTTGGCGAGGCCCGTATGTGCTGGACGAACTGGGCTGGCATGATCGGGCACAAGAGAACTTTGATACCTGGTTACCGAACCAGAATACGGAGCCCATCCCATCCGTTTTGCCGCCGCCTGATCCCAAAGCAAATCTGGCGCGCAACGAACCTGGTCTACATTCCAATGGCGACCTGTCAGGTTCGCACTACGACATGAACATGGTCTTCATCGATGCACTGTTTCGCCACCTGCTGTGGACCGGCGACGCAGCTTTCGCGCGCGAAGCATGGCCTGTGATTCAACGGCATATTGCATGGGAGAGGCGTCTGTTTCGCCGCGAGTACGGTCCCGAAAAGCTACCGCTGTATGAAGCCTATGCCACCATCTGGGCCAGCGACGATCTGTACTACAACGGTGGCGGATGTGCCTATGCATCCGCCTACAATGTGTATGCCAATCGCATGGCGGCGCGTATCGCCGTCCTGGCTGGACAAGACCCCAGACCTTACAGCGACGAGGCTAACCAAATCGAAAAGGCGATGCACGCTCTGTTGTGGCTACCCGATCAAGGCACCTTTGCCGAGTATAAGGATTTGCTAGGCAACCAGCTTGTTCATGCCGATTATGGACTTTGGAATTTTTATCACACCGTGGACGAGGAGGCTGTTTCCCCGCGCGAAGCCTGGGAGATGGGGGACGCGCTGCTGTCCCACATGCGCTCCATTCCTGTTCAGGGCCCGGGGGTTCCGAACGACGCGCCGTATCACGTCTTCTCCGAAACGGATTGGATGCCATATTCCTGGTCGATCAACAATGTTGTGATGGATGAAAACATGCATACGGCACTGGCTTTGTGGCAGGGTGGCCATGCTGACGATGCCTACGCGCTGGCCAAGGGAGCAATGCTGGCCAGCATGTACATGGGGATATCGCCGGGCAACGTCGGCACGATGGATCTGTATGATGTATATCGCAGGGAAAGTCAGCGTGATTTTGGCGATAGCGCAGGCACCATGTCGCGGGCAATGGTGGAAGGACTCTTCGGAATTCATCCCGATGCGCTTGGCAAAACCCTTACGATTACACCGGGCTTTCCTAAAGATTGGACGCACGCGCGGATGCATCATCCGGACGTTGGCATTGATTTTGTTCGCAACGGACGAATGGATAGATGGGAGATTACCCAGACAGGTCATCGCTTCCAGACCCTGACGCTGCGCATTCCAGCCGCCTTCAGCCATATTGTTAGCGTGCAGGTGAACGGGGAGAATGCAAAATGGCGTTCCGATCCGGAGGCAGTGGGACGCCCGGTTCTGGAGGTTACGACCAAAGCGAGTGCAAGCACACGTATCCGGATAGCCTGGTCCGGCGTTCCCATCCATGCTGAAACAATAGCTGCGGCCACGCCGGGGCAATCGCAGGACGACTTTCGCCAGATGTCGAGCGGTGCCTTCAGATGGTGGGCCAAAACAACCAGTCCCGCGCCTGCCATTCAGCATGCAGCACAGTCCTTTAACTGGCAGGCAGAGAAGCAGACGGACAGCCTTGAAAGTGTCGATCTGACCCGCTGGTTTAATGATCGCGTGAGTGCGATCTTTGCCAACGGAAAATATGTTGCCCCGCGTTCGACCGGCGTCAGCCTGGAACTGCCCTGGCAGGGAGCGGGCGCATGGGCTGGCCATCTCACCACACTACCGGTCATCGACGATAGTGGTTTGCGCAAGGTGGCTGGCGACAATGGCGGCAAGCTCATCATGCCCAATGGAATATTCTTCTCCACGCCCAGTGTGTCTAAGGCAAACGATATTGTGTTCACCTCGCAGTGGGACAACTATCCGCATGAGGTCACAGTGCCCATCAGTGGCCATGCGAAGCAGGTGTATTTTCTGATGGCGGGATCTACGAATTTCATGCAAAGCCGCATGGATAACGGGGAAGTTGTGGTCACCTACACCGACGGCAGCGCGTCACGCCTGGCTCTGCGAAACCCCGAGACGTGGTGGCCCATCGACCAGGACTACTTCGTTGACGATTATCAGTTTCCGCTGGAGGGCGAATTGCCGCCGCGCGTTGATTTGAGAACAGGAAATGTTCGCTTGCTCAACCTCGCCACCTTCAAAGGGAAGGGTCGTGAGGTACCCGGTGGAGCTGCAACCGTGCTGCATCTGGCGCTGGATCCTGCTAAACAACTGCAAAGCCTTACCGTGCGCACACTGTGCAACGATGTAGTTATCGGGCTGATGAGTGCCACACTCGAACGTCCCTGACATGGTGAAAATAGGGGGTCCTATACCGGGTTGTCCGTGTTGCGATCCGCTGCAGGCAGATCTTAATCTGCGGCCCAAACGGACACATTGATCGAGGGTTGGATAGCCAATGCCGAGCCAACACCTTACTTTCCCATAGATTGACTTGCAAACTAACCCAGGAACCATGAGAATTCCCACGACGGAATAAATGCCAGACAGGACACCCATGAAAACGAATTGGAATTTTGCGCCAATGTTAGTAGTGGCGCTCACGCTGATTGGCGCAAACCTAACCATGGCCGCACAGGCCGGCGCCCGACTCAATGCAGCTCCGCACAGGCCGCAAGGGTCGTGTGACATCTATGCTGCCGCCGGTGATCCGTGTGTGGCCGCCCACAGCACAACGCGTGCGCTATACGCCAGCTATAACGGCCCGCTGTATCAGGTACTACGCCAGTCGGATCGCAAGACACTGGACATCGGCGTGGTTAAGCCGTCGGGGCGCGATGCAGGTGGATACGCCAATGCGGCAGCGCAGGACGTTTTCTGTGCCAACACGATCTGCTGGATTACCACCATTTACGATCAATCCGGCAAACGCAACCATCTCACACAGCCTCCGCGCGGAGGATTCAGCGGTCCGGCGATGGGTGGCTACGATAACGTCCCGATCGCCGATATGGCACCGATTACGGTGATGGGGCATAAAGTGTATGGGGTTTTTATTGAGCCGGGTATGGGTCTGCGGATAGACGATGCGAAGGGGACCGCGGTCGACGATCAGGCGGAGGGTCAATACTGGGTCATTAATGGACAGCACTACAACGCGGGATGCTGTTTCGACTACGGCAACGCCGAGACTGATAGCCGCGACGACGGCAATGGAACCATGGAAACCACGTACTATGGCAACTCCGGCAGCTGGTATCACGGGAACCCTCCGGGGCCGTGGATTATGACCGACCAGGAGAACAACCTGGTGGGTTGCGCGAACCCGGATGGGTCGAAGCTTTGCGCTTTACCCAACATTACATGGCGATTCGTAACTGCAATGGCCAAGGGAGAACCTCATCACTGGACCTCGATGGGAGGCGATGCGCAGCAGGGCCCGCTATCGGTGATGTTCGATGGGCCACGCATCAACCCCACCTATGATCCGATGCGCAAGCAGGGAGCTATTCTGCTGGGCAATGGCGGCGACAACAGCAACGGCTCGCAGGGCACCTTCTATGAGGGCGCAATGACCGCTGCGGGGACGTTTCCGACTGACGCGACGGATCAACTGGTGCAGGCCAACATTGCAGCTGCCAAATATGATGTGCAGCAATTGAGTGTGGCGCCAACGTCGGCAACTGCCACTCCGCCGGGACTGCAGACGTTCTCGCCGGGGTCTTCGCAGGACACGTCGGTGACGTTTACGAATACCACTGGAGCGCCCGCGTCGGGCGTAAAGCTGAGCATCGCCGCACCGAAGGGGTGGACCGCCGTGGCGTCCGGCAAAGCGGCGTTCGCTAATCCGATTCCGCCGGGTGGAACCGCGGTCGCAACCTTCAAAGTCACCTCAGGGCCAGCGGCCTTCAACGGCGACCTCATCGGCAATGCCTCATGGACGAGCGGAGGAAAGCTGTCGACTGCAACAATGGCCGAGAAGGTGCGCAACGTCAGCCCAATAAAGATTAACGAGTTTCGTGTCAGCACCAGTACTCCCGCCAATCCAACGAACTCGTTTGTCGAGCTATACAACGCAGGATCACATAGCGTTGACCTCTCCAACTGGACCCTGACCGAACACGCAACCCAACAGGCTATCTTCTCGTCGGTGAAGGTACCAGCCGGGACGAAGCTGGCGGCGGGCGGGTTTTATGTGTTCGGGCTGTCGACCTCCGGGGTGGCGGCTGCGGCGCGCGCAGGAGATAGCGCACTCAACGTACGGAATACGGCAGGCATGTCTACGGGCGATTCGATCAGCATCGATACCGGGGCCGAGGCTGAGACGCGCAAGATCGTAAGCGTGGGGACTGCTGCTGGCAGCAGTACGACACTGTGGCAGCCGCTGCCCGATGGCCCGATTTTGACTGTACCTGTGGGTTCGACCAACGTGCCAGTTACCAGTGTTGCCGGCTTCGCGGTTGGCGAGAAGATCGCCATAGGGCACGGCGGCTCTTATCCATCCGTCGCAGGAAGCACGGAGCGATATGAGGTAGCTACGGTCACCGCAGTCGGCAAGCCGGGAACGCAAGCCACCCTGGGTGCGGATGCGCTCGCCGGATCGACCAACATCAAGGTGACGAACGTCGCCAACATCTCGGTTGGCGACAAGATACGGTTGGATATCGACAGCAAGGGACATGGCATCGAGACGGTCACGGTGACGAAGGTTGGTACACCCGCGCTCCGCGGCGCGGCCGATAAAGGAACAGGTCTCGATCTGGCAGCGCCACTCAAGTTCAACCATGCGGCCAACATGCCCTTCAGCGATCGAGGAACGGGGATCAGCTTCAAACCGGCGACCGCCTTTGCCCATCTGAGCAACGAACCCGTGCAGCCGCTGGGAACCGGCATCACACTGGACCAGCCTCTTGTCCGGGAACACGCGATTAATGCGGTGGTGCGGGATGCGGATGACACGACCGCTGGCTATCAAGGGACGGCACCCAACCAGTGGTTCGGAGGCCCCACCCTGTCACCCGCCGCCGGCAACATCGTGTTGCGTGACGCTGCCGGCCTGGTTATCGATAGCCTCAACTACGGGCTCCTAGTAGATCCATGGGCCGCCGAAGGCTATCAGGCCGCCTCCGGTTCAGGGCAGGGCGGATGCCGTGTGGCAGCGCCTGGCCCCGGCAGAAGCGCAGGTCGTTTCCCAGACGGAGCCGACACAGATAGCAACTGCAGCGATTTCCTGACGCAGACCGCATCCACCCTGGCCGCTGCCGCGCCGGCTGGAGCAACCAATATCAAAGTTGCCAGCGTGGCAGACTTCGATGCCGGACAGACGATCCTGCTGGATGCTGGCACGAACCCTGAGAGCACCGTGATTGCGACGGTGGGCACGGGAGGCGCAGGCACGCTGGACACCGCCACCAGCGTTGGCGCAACGGCACTTTCCATCAGCAACGCAATGGGATTCGTCCCCGGCCAAACTATCAGCATCGACACGGGCGCAAACTCTGAGACAGCAGTAGTTGCCGTCGCCGCCCGCCGAGGGGCCACTACGATCACCGTTGCTGCACCGCTCAAGTCTGCGCACGTCGCAGGCGCACAGGTCTCCGGCACCGGCATCACACTCACTACGGCATTGACCCGCGCACATGCCAGCGGAGCACAGATCACCGGAAGCGCTCCACCAACGCCGGGCGAGCCCAACCAGTACTACCGGAGACGTCCTTAATTCAGCGGCAATACTGAATCGAACAGATCCAAGGCTATAAAGACACCCATGCACCCGATTTGGCGGAGTTGAAAACGGCCTCGATGACCGCCATGTTCTTGATGGCGTCTTCGATGGTTACCGGAACTTCGGTGTCATCCAGTACCGCCTTGGAAAAGGCATCGCCCTGCAACGTGTATTGATCGCAGACCGGAAACGTCTCGGTGGTAATACCGCCGCCGGCCAGGTCGCTTCCATCGTCGATAAAAAGACGTGTGGGACGATCGGGCGGTGCATTGCAGGGGATTTGAATCTCGATGCGCCCGCGCGTGCCGTGGAAGTGAATCCGCTGGTAGGGAACCAGTTGAGTGCTGCAGGTGAAGATAGACTGGCCGCCAGGAAAGTCCAGAATGGCCGAGGTGAGCCGGTCGGTATGCATCACGGGATCGCGGTCGATCAGCGAGACGACACGCGTTGGCTCCGCGGCAAACGCGTATCGCGATGCATGGATCATATAGCAGCCGATGTCCATCAGCGCGCCGCCGCCCGTCTCCACGCGATTGCGTATATTTGCGGGATTGATGTTGAAGTAGGTGAAGACGCCGATGATGGATCGCAGCTCCCCGATGCGACCCTCGCCCAGCAGTTGGCGCAGGCGTAGCCATTGGGGATGACAGTCCACCATGAACGCCTCGCCAATCTTGACTCCGGTACGCGCGCGAACGGCAAGCAGAGTCTCGGCCTCCGCAACCGTCATGCTAAGTGGTTTCTCGCATAGAACGTGCTTCCCCGCTTCGGCCGCCTTGATCGTCCAGGGAACGTGTAGCTGATTGGGAAGCGGATTGTAGATTGCATCGATATCAGGGTCGGCCAGCAGTTCTTCATACGAACCGTAGGCCGTGGCAATACCGTGCGCGGAAGCCGCCTGCTGTGCCTTCGCAACATCGCGCGATGCAATTGCGGCTATCGTGGTGTATTCGCCCTTCTGCATGGCAGGAAGGACTTTCTTGAGACCGATATTGGCGGTGCTGAGTACTCCCCAGCGGAGTTTATTGGGCATACGCACTATGATACGAGAACTACTAAAAGTAGTCTGCAATACTGTGCCTTATATCGCCGGTAGCCTGGATTGGGCGGGCGTGGTTGCCCACCCACCGCATCCAGTCCATTTCATCGATGCTTGATAAATCCGCCGGTATGTAGCTCCGCCATAGCCTGACGAATCTCTTCCTGGGTATTCATCACGATTGGCCCATGCCAGGCCACCGGTTCCTCAATTGGCTTGCCTGATACCAGCAGGAACCGTATGCCCTGCGGCCCAGCCTGCACCGTGATCTCGTCTCCGCGATCGAATAGCACAAGCGAGTGGTTAGCCACGTCGTACACCGGCGTGGCATTGGGATCGACTGCCGACTCGGTCAGCACGGCCTGCGGGTGTGAAGCGTCCCTAAAGGTTCCGGAACCGGCAAATACATAAGCAAACGCATTGCGCGTGGTCTCTACCTGCAGCCGCTTCCGCTTGCCCGGCGCAACCGAGACATCGATGTACCGGGGATCTGCGGCAACCCCTTCCACCGGCCCCTTCTTGCCCCAGAACTCGCCGCAGAGTATACGCACATGCGTCCCATCGTCGTCCGTCACCTCAGGAATTGCGCTGGACGGAATGTCCTGATAGCGCGGGTCTGTCATCTTGAGCGATGCTGGCAGGTTCGCCCACAGTTGGAACCCATGCATCCGTCCCTGCGGATCGCCCTTGGGCATCTCCTGATGCAGTATCCCGCTGCCCGCCGTCATCCACTGCACGTCGCCGGCGCCCATGCTGCCGCGATTGCCCAGGCTGTCGCCATGCTCCACGCTTCCGGCAAGGACATAGGTGATAGTCTCAATCCCACGGTGCGGATGCCAAGGAAATCCCTTGAGGTAATCCTCTGGATTATTGTTACGAAAATCGTCCAGCAGAAGGAACGGATCGAACTCCTTCGTTCTACCAAATCCAAAGGCGCGCTCCAGTTTTACCCCCGCGCCTTCCATCGTCGTCCTGGTTTGAATCACTTCTTTGACTGGTCGGAGTGACATACTCATCCCCTTTCGCCGGATTCCACTTCCCGCGTTCCTTTGTCTGAACGCAGTCGAAGCCGGGAATCCCAGCACTTGCGTTCTCTGATGCCTGGCAATTTCCTCAAGCTGCTTTTACAAACTGCACGTCCAGCGTGATTGTTACCTCATCGCCCACTAACACGCCACCCGTCTCCAGCGCCGCATTCCATGTCAGGCCGAATTCCTTGCGGCTGATCTTTGTCGTCGCAGAAATCGCCACCCGAAGATTGCCCCAAGGATCCTTTGCCGGTGACGTCGGCCCTTCCACCTCAAATACTACCGGCCTGGTCACGTCGCGAATCGTCAGATCACCAGCAACCGTGCCCTCTCCGCTGGTCAGTTGCACGTTCGTTGATTTGAAAGTCATAGTGGGATATTTCTCCACAGCGAAGAAATCATCACTCTTCAGATGTCCATCCCGCTGCGCATCGCGTGTGTCCAGGGAAGAAACGTCGATTAAGGCCGCGACACTCGACTTAGCCAGGTTCGACTCATCCAGCGTCAATACGCCGGAGACCTTGGTAAAGTGTCCCTTCACGTTGGAGATCATCATGTGTTTGACTTTGAACTCGGCAACCGAGTGGGCGGGGTCGAGATTCCAGGTTGTACTTGCTGTTGTTGTCATTGTGCTTACCTCTCTCATTTATTTAGATGCGTTACGACGATATTCGTTGCAACAAATATATAGGCAAAAAAATCAGTTTCCCTGACGGGCTGTCTGCAACAGATCCATCAGTACGCGCAACCGCTTCCGCCCAAGATGTCCTAACTGTGCAGCATGCGCCTCCTGCACCGGTTCATCCATCTCGGCCAGCAGTTTCAGACCCTGGGGCGCGATGCTTGCCATCACCATTCGCCGGTCCCTGGTCTCCCGGCAGCGCGAAATCAGGCCTCGCTTTTCCAGGCGATCCAACAATCGGGTAATGTCAGGGTCCCGCGTAATCATGCGGTTCCCGATTTCTCCGCAGGGCAGGCCATCGGGCGATCCGCGCAAAATTCGCAATATATTGTATTGATTGGCCGACAAGTCCTCCGACTTCAGCAGTCCCTCCAACCGCCGGGAGAGCAGATCGGTCGTCCGGCAAAGCTCAAGAAATGCCGATTCTTCCAGGCACTCCTTCAACTTCGGCTTGTTTGCGCTGTGGTCTTTGCGTTTCATCTGGTACAACAATACTCGTTATAACGAGTATTGTCAACCAGTACCCATCGCTTCGCTCGTCATCCGCTCCGGACACAAGTTCGGCTGCAGGGAGGAATTCCTGCCACCATTGGTTGCATTTGTAGAGCTGCGAAGTTACTTCGCTGCGGACGGAGACAACGTCACCTGTTCCTCCTGCGACAGCCCGTCAGTAACCTGTACCGGCTTGGTATCGAAGCTGACGGTCGCGGGCTTCAGGCCCTCGCGAGTAGCTGTCACCTTGATACTTCCAGGGGTCCGAGTAGACCGCAGAGCGACGCGATTGATGCCGTCCTCCGTGTTCAGATACAGGTTATAGGTGGAGTTAATCTTGCCGGAGTTATAGCCTCCCAGCCAGGTAGCAGGAGCTGTGGCTGGCGCAGTTCCGCCCGGCGAGCTCCACGCAAAATCGACGCGAGCGTCGTCCGTCGGGCACCGATTACCCTTAGCGTCGACCACTTCAAAGTCGATGAGAGCGATGTCTTCGCCGTCGGCGCGCATGCCGCCTGGAGCCGTGTGCAGCGTCAGCTTGATCGCCGCGGGCGCGCCTGCCGTCGTCAGTGTGTAGTTGGCGACCGCTGTCGTACCTTTGTAGCCGACAGCCTTAATGGTGCCGGGTACAAACGCAATATTGGGATAGGTATATAGATAGCCGCTGTCGGGCGTCGTCATCTTGCCCATGGATTTGCCGTTCACGAAGAGTTCCACGCTGTCCACATTGTTGGCGACCACATACATCGTCTTCACCGTAGGACTTCCGCTTGGCTGCGTTGCCGGATACGACCAGTGACCGAGGATGTGGATGTCAGGCTTTTCGTTCTGCATCACTTGTTCGACGTAATATGCTTCTTTGGGCAGGCGCATGGCGTCTACCTTGCCGCTGACGCGCGCAACTTCGCTGGAATCCTGGCGACCGTCGGCGTCCTCATCGGTGAAGTAGATGGAGGCGTAGGCGGCGAATTTGGCGTGGGCCGGATCGGTATTGGAGATGCGGTTGGAATAGAAGTTCCAATAGCGCTTGACCTGGGCAACGGCGAAGGACTCGGAGTTATAGTTCCAGGTGTCGCTTGGACCCTTCTTGAATCCGTAGTAGGGAGGGGAGAAGTCGTCCCAGTAGCGGCGCGCGCCCTCATCGCGGAAGTCCTCTGTCTCGATCAGCGGTTCGCGGTCGCGAACCTTATCGTTATACGGTCCGCCCAGCATGGTGCCGGACCACTCGGCAGCGGCCACAGCTTCCGGCTGATTCAGGGAGCGGCATCCCATAAAGCGACCACCGTTGGGGTCGTACTGCTTGCGCAGGGCCACCATCTCCTGCATCTGCGGGCCGGTGACGCCTGTGTTCCCGGCCTCCCACATCAGGATGCTGGGGCTGTTGCGCAGGTAAATGATGCTATCGCGCATGACCTCAACGCGCTGGTCCCATTGTCGGCCCTGAGCATCTTCTTCCTTGTCAGCAGCCGGTGCAATCTCGACGATGCCGAAGCGATCGTAGGACTCCACGTCCACCTTCTGCGGCGTCACATGCATCCATCGCATGTAGTTTCCGTTGTCGTCGCGAATCATCTGTGCGGTGAAGTCGTGCATCCACTCCGGATAGCCAACGCCCACGGCCGCCCATTCATCCGCCGAGCGCTCCGCGTATCCCTTCAGGTATACGAACTTGTCGTTGATATACACACCGCCAGTACCTGCGCCGCCTTTGAACTCGACCTTACGGAATCCTGTGGTGGTCTTGGTCACGTCGATGACCTTTCCGTCGACGGTCAGCATGGTGTAGACGTCGTACAGATACGGTTCGTCGGGGCTCCAAAAGCGCGCTCCGGTCAACGCGCCGGAGGCAGTGAGAACGGTTTTGGCACCCGCCAGCATATCGACGCCTTTGCCTGTGTATGTAGCGCGGACGATGCCGTCCTTATCGACGACGACAGCAGAGAGGGTGACGTTGGTGCTGGGAACCTGTCGGTTGGTGGTCGCGTTGTGGACCTGCGATTCGATATTGACGGTGCAGCTATGTCCGGAAATGTTGTAGTCGGTGCAGTAGATGTAGGTACCCGTGGTTCCCAGGCCGTAGTAGAGCGGGAGGGTCTGGTAGATGATGCCCGTGACGTGCAGCCACACGCGGCGGTTGATGCCGCCGAAGTCGGGATTGAAGTCGTTGGCATTCCATCGGAAGGCAACGCCAGTGGCGCGCTCTTTATAGCTAAGATTTTGCGCAGCCGGGCCGCTCTGATACTTTTGCGATTCGCGGTTGTCGATGCGCACGGCAATCACATTGTCCTGGTCGCCAAAGTGCAAGCCGGAGGTGATGTCGAGTCCATAGGCAGTGACTCCGTTCTCATACAAGCCGAAGGGCAGGCCATTCAGATAAATGTCGCCCGCCTGGCGCATGCCCTCGAATTCCAGGAAGACCCTGCTGGTGCCGAAGTCCGCGGCAGGCAGCTTGAAGTGCTTGCGATACCAGACCACGCCCGTGAATTTGCCGTGATCGCCCAGGCTGTGGTCGATGATGCTGCGGAAAGAGTCGATATCGTTGAAGGTATGCGGCGTACTGACGGTCTGCCATTGCGAATCGTCGAAGGCGACAACTTCAGCTCCGGGGACATCCTGGCGGATGAACTTCCAGTCTGCATTGAAGTTATAGGTGATCCGGGGAGTGATAGGAGGCACGAACTTTGTATCCGCCGACCAAAGTGGAAGGGTGGACGCAAGCAGGGCGATGGCGATGAGCGGCATCAGGGATCTTGGCTTCATAGGGAGCAACTTTCCTTCGATTACTGCATGACTGGCAAAAGAAATGAAATGTGTATATTCGTCCGTGCGGCTTTCCGTTGGCTATGTAGTTAACGTGGTGAGCGATCTATGGGCCTGATACCCATGAACGCTCACCACGAAGGGAAGTATTCGCGAAGCAATCTTCTTACAAGGGTCCCAGTCCAGGATCGCGAGCGGGTACTGGATTCGTACCAGGCGCTGCACCAGGCGCTGTGCCGGGGGCTCCAGGCGCACCTGCTGGACGAGGTCCGCGTCCGCCTCCGCCGCTGGTAAATAGCTCGCCCAGATTGAGTGAGTCGGCGGTGTCGGGATGCGTCGGGTCAAAGTCCTTGAATCCGTCCACGATGTAATTGGCCAGGTCCAGCTTATTCTGCTTGATACCCGTTGCAATGGCCTTGGCAAACTCGTAGCCGCCATAGGCTGTGGAGTGGGTTCCGTCGGCCAGGATTTTGCCTGCATCAGCGCCCGCCGATTCATAGAAGGTGTCGCTTATGCCATATAGGTCGATGAAGGGTACATGCTCTTCTTCTGAGACTTCCTTCATGGCCTGCGGATAGCCTCCATGGCCGTGGGTCGGCGCTCCTGTTCCTCGTGCGCCGCGATCCATGGCAGTCACCAGCACGGGGGTTGCGCCGCGCAGACGGGCCTCTGCGATATACACCTTCAGATATGCTTTGTAGGTGGTCTCCGGCTCAACATACGTTTGCGGCCAGCTTGACTTGGAGTCGTTGTGGATGAACTGGATGAAGAGATAATCGCCCTTCTTCATCTGGCTCAGGATTTTGTCCAGGCGCAGCGCATTCATAAACGACTTCATCGTCTCGCCGGACTGCCCATTGTTGGCAACTGCGACACCCGGCTTGAAGAAGACGGAGAGCATCTGACCCCAACTGATGCCGCTGCCGCCATCGCGGTCAGTAATGGTGGAGTCGCCTGCTAGAAAGACCGTGGGAGCAGTCGGCGCAGAGACAATCTCGATGGACCTCAGCGCGGCATGCGGGCTGACCACTTCGACAGTCAGCTTGTTGTCCCAATCACGCGAGCTGCTGGGGTCGAATTGGTCCAGCGACACCTCTTCGCGCCCCGTTGCATTCTGTGGCAGCTTAAGCAGATGAGGCGTGCGCACGTTGGTGGTAAAGGTTCGCTCCACCACCTGTCCCGCGGGAACCTGGACCCGCATGTCCATCAGTCGGCCCGACTCCGCCTTCAGCGTTGTGGTGGTCGCCACGCTGGAATCGCCAAAGGTCACAATCACGTTGTAATTGCCCTCGGCTACTTTGGCGGAGAACAGAAAGGGCTTTTCGCTGGTGGTGGTATTGCCCTTGTCGCCATTGCTGACCTGCGCGCCGGGCTCGTAGCCGTAGCCGGGATCGTCTGCATACATGGCCGTTGGTGCAACCCGCGTGTATCCGGGCTTGGCCGGACCGGCGCTGAAATCGAACTTCAGATCAATGGGCGCAGATAGTGGCTGCATCAGCGAGGGAGTTCGTGGCGCCGGGCGTGGTCCTGCCGGGGGCGCTGCGGCTGGCGCGGCCTGTGCCGCGGCCATCAGCGACATGGCGGAGCAGACCAGGGCGGTGGAGCAGAAGAGGGAGAGACTGCGGAGGGTTTTCATGGGTAGTTTTGCCTTTCGGATCAAACGCTGACAGGAGTTTCGCCACAACGGCGGGCCGGCTGTGGAACGCTGCGACAGTGTACATTTTTAGCGCTATACCCGGCCAATTAGTTTGGAGAAAATTCACCAACCGCTGCCCGATAGAGTCCCACAAGGTTGCGAATGCGGTACAGTCGTCAGGGAGAGTCATGGCAGAACGAATTCGTATCGGAATCGACCTGGGCGGCACCAAGATCGAGGGACTTGCGCTGGATGGGCTTGGCGGGGAGATTGCCCGCCTGCGTATACCAACTCCGCAGCACGACTACGCGGCGACGGTGCAGGCAATTGGTGATGTGGTGCGCCAGTTGGAGCAGCGCGTGGGCAACTCCGGAGCAGCATCGGTGGGCGTGGGGATTCCTGGTACCGTGGTGCGCGCTACGGGACTGGTAAAGAACGCAAACTCGACGTGGCTCAATGGCCAGCCGCTGGAGCGTGACCTCAGCTTGGCACTTGGTCGCCCAGTTCTCTGTGCCAACGACGCAAATTGCCTGGCCGTCTCCGAGGCAACCGACGGAGCGGCGGTCGGCGCGGATCTGGTCTTCGCGGTCATACTGGGCACTGGCTGCGGAGGAGGCATCAGCGTACACGGCGAGGTTCGTGTGGGGCCAAACGGCGTCTCCGGCGAGTGGGGACACAATCCGCTGCCCTGGCCCACGCCCGACGAAATACCCGGTCCGGCCTGCTTTTGCGGCCAGCGCGGCTGTCTGGAGACATGGATCTCCGGCACAGGCCTGGCACACGACCATCGGCGAGTCACCGGCAACCAGCTCAGTGGACCGCAGATTGTGGCGGCGGCAGAGGCTGGCGACGCATCGGCTGAGGCCAGCATTGTGCGCCTGGAAGATCGCATTGGACGCGCGCTGGCGACGGTGGTGAATCTGCTTGACCCCGATGTGATTGTGTTTGGCGGTGGATTATCCAAACTTGACCGGCTCTACTCGAACCTGCCTGCGTTGATTGCACGCCATCTGTTTGGCGGCGGAGCCCTGGCGACTCCCGTGCTGAAGGCGAAGCACGGCGATGCCAGCGGCGTTCGCGGAGCCGCATGGCTGTGGCCCATATAGAAGCATCGTTTGGGCGGTTGGATGTAGACTGGCGCGATGAAGATTCTTGCGGTAAAAACGGTGCTGATGGGAGCGGTTTGGGCGGGAGTGTGCGCGGTTGGGTATGGATTTGGGCAGGCTGCGGTGCAGGAACCCATGTCTCAAAATCGAGACATGGGGCACCCAAGTGCCAAACGCCCGATGACGTTTGCAGATTTGATGGCGATGAAGCGGGTGAGCGATCCGCAGATCTCGCCCAGCGGCAAGTGGGTGTTGTTCTCAGTGATGGAGGTGAGCCTGGAGAAGAACACCAAGGTGAACCATCTGTGGGTGGTGCCGCTTGACCCCACCCGTGACGATAAAGCCGTCACGAATGGGGCACCCAGTACAAATACGGGGATTCTTCCCTCCGGTCAGAATGACAAGCAAGAGCGGCAGGTGACGTTTGGCGATGGGGAGAGCTTTGGGCGGTTTTCGCCGGATGGGAAGTGGGTGAGTTATTCGGCGAAAGACCAGATTTATGTGGCGGCCTGGAATGAAGCAGTGGGGAAGGTTGGTGAGGCGAAGCAGTTGACCAGCGTGAGCGGTGGCGGGGCGGATGGGGCAATCTGGTCACCGGACTCCAAGCGGCTGATGTTTACGGCGGATGTGTATCCGGAGTGCAGCGTGAAAGGCGGAAAGACAACGACCGGGATTCTGACCGGAGGTCAGAATGACGAACTCAAGAATGAAGAGCCGGCGACGTGGCCGGAAGAGAATGCCTGCGACAAGGCGAAGGATGAGGCCGCGGCAGCTAGTTCGAATGGGCAGGTGTGGGATGCGCTGTTATATCGTCACTGGGACCAGTACACGGGGCTGAAGAGGAGCCATATCCTGGTAGTGGATTTGGTTGGTAATGTGCGCGATCTGACTCCGCGCAGCGCGGTGGGGGACGCGGAGACGCCGACGTGGTTTCTGGGCGCGCCGTTGCAGTATGCGTGGGCGCCGGACTCGAAGGAGATTGCGTATGTGACAAACCTCGATCCGGTTCCTGCGGCCTCTACCAACAACGACGTTTACACGTTGAGATTAGACGAGCCGGGGGCGAAGGCCGTGAAGGTTTCGACGAGTCCTGGGAGCGATGACGCTCCTGCTTATTCGCCGGATGGGAAATGGCTGGCCTTCCGGTCGCAGAAGCAGGCGGGGTTTGAGTCGGATCGCTTTTGCTTGGCGGTCATGGATCGGGCGAGTGGAAAGATTAATTCCGATGTAATGCCCGGATTCACGAGTCAGCAGGGCAAGGTTGTTAGAGACAACTGGGTTGATGATTTTACTTGGGCTCCGGATTCCGAGCACATCGCGTACGCGAGTCCGGATCGTGGGCGAGAGATCGTGCAGTTTATTGGGATTAGTGGATCGTCAGGGCCGCCGAGTTATTGGACCGCGGCGGATGGCGAGTTGGGAAGTCTCGGCTTCGCCAGCGATGGAACGATGGTTGCGACACGTATGTACGTCAACGAGCCCACTGAGATCGTTTCATTGAAGCATACCCAGTCGATCGAAAAGGGTTATGACATCATCGGCAGCAACACCGATATCGCGACAATCACGCACATAAATGAAGGTTTGCTCTTTCAACTCGATCTAGCGAAATTGGAGTTGTTCTGGTTCGCAGGAGCGGAGGGGACGAAGGTTGAGGGCTTCCTGCTGGAACCGCCGAACTTTGATCCGGCGAAGAAGTATCCGGTAAAGTTTGTGATGCATGGGGGGCCGCAGACGGCGTTGGGGGATTCGTGGAGCTATCGCTGGAACTGGGAGCTGCTGGCGGCGGATGGCTATGTGGTGGTGGGGATCAATCGGCGCGGGTCTACGGGGTATGGGCAGAAGTTTGTGGATGAGGTGAGCGGCGACTGGGGCGGGCGCGCGTACGAAGACCTGATGAAGGGACTGGACTACGCCGAGGCGACGTATCCCTTTATCGACAAGACGCGGGAGTGCGCGCTGGGCGCGAGCTATGGCGGATTCATGGCCGACTGGGTGCTGACCCACACCAACCGCTTCAAATGCATTGTGACGCACGACGGGATGTACGACCCGGTGAGCGCGTACGGCTCGACCGAGGAGATGTGGTTCAACGAGTGGGAGTTCCGCAGACCGGAGGACTTTCCGAAGGGGTGGGACGGGTTTAGTGCTGCTTATAATCCGATGGGGAAAGAGACAAAGACAAATGCGGGGTTTCTTCGCTCCGCTCAGAATGACAAACAAAAGAGTGATGTGGGTGGGTCGCGAAAGGCAACGACGGAGATTCTGACCGGAGGTCAGAATGACGAGCGGGGAGAGGTGGGCCATGCGGCGGAGCCGTGGCGATACCAGAATCTGCCTGCGGACCAGGACCCGTTCCGGAAGTGGTCGCCAATGCGTTTTATTGAGAATGCGAAGACGCCGACGCTGGTGATTCATTCGCAGCGGGATTATAGGCTGGATGTGTCGCAGGGCTTTGAGCTGTATACCGCGCTGCAACGGCGGGGCGTGCCTGCGCGCTTCCTCTACTTCCCGGACGAGGGCCACTGGGTGCTGAAGCCGCAGAACAGCCAGCTGTGGTATGAGACGGTGGACGATTGGTGCGATCGGTGGACGAAGAGCGGGAAGTACGCGGCGAGTAGATAGTCGCTGCGTCCTTCGGGCTCCGCTAGGGCCTTCGGCAGAGCGGAAGCCGCTTCGCGGCGGCTATGATTGGCACGGCTGAAGCCATGCTACCGCCAGAACAGCATGGGGCGAGGAGAGATTTGATGGCGTTCAAGCGGGCGAAGCGGCGGGAGCCGGTGGGCGAGGCGGGGCTGATGGAGTATGCCGTGCGCATGCTGGCGTCGCAGATGCGGACGGAGCGCGAGCTGCGTCGGCTGATGCAGCGGCGCGCCGTGGAGGGCGACGAGGGCGAGCGAGCGATGGATGCGGTGGTGGCTCGGCTGAAGGAACTGAATTACCTGAGCGATGCGCGTTTTGCGGCGGAGTACACGCGGCTGCGCAAGGAGGGTGAGAAGTTCGGGCGGCGGCGAGTGCAGCAGGACCTGACGGCCAAAGGCGTGGCGTCGGAGACGGTGGGCGCGGCGCTGGGCGCGGCGTACGAGGGCGTGGACGAGGTGGCGCTGGCGCGGGAGTACATTGCGCGCAAACGAATGAAGCAGCCGGCGGGTGAGAAGGCGAAGCAGGAGGCGGCGCGCGTGATGGGGAGACTGCTGCGGGCGGGATTTTCTGCCGGCGCAGTCTACAAGGTGTTGCGCGAGTGGGGCGTACCGGTGGAAGAGGTGGATGTCGTCGGCGATGAGGACTAGCGGAGTGCGGCGGGGAGATATGCAACGCGTGGTTGCGGTGGATTGGTCGGGCGACCGCAGCGAGGCTGGACAGAGGAGAAAGATCTGGGCGGGAGTTTGGACTGCCGTTGCCAATGGGCCAGTGGATGGCGGGCGGGTCACGCTGGAGGGTGGACGGACGCGGGCAGAGGTTGGCGAGTGGCTGATCGAGTTGGCGCGAGAGACGCCGCGAATGGTGGTGGGGTTGGATTTTTGCTTCAGTTATCCTGCGTGGTTTGTACGCGAATGCGGGGCGGGGACGGCAATCGAATTTTGGGAGTTGGCGGTCGGCGGGCTGTGCGAGCAGTGGCTGCATCGTGAAAACACGGACAGGCGATTCTGGGGGAAGCATCCCAAGCCCGCGGAGTTTTGCGGCGATGGGCTGCACCGCATGCTGCGGGCAACGGACATCGACTGCAAGCTGGCGGCTCTGATACCAGAGGCTGAACGCGCGGCCAGAGTGCGCGGCATTGGACCGAAGAGCGTCTTCCAGATTGGCGGAGCGGGCAGCGTGGGCACGGCGTCACTACGCGGGATGATGGTGCTGCGGCGACTGAGGGAGGCAGGCTTCCGGGTATGGCCCTTCGACCCGACGGGGTTGCCGATGGTTGTAGAGATGTATACGCGGCTGAATACGGGGCCGGTGCGCAAGTCGAATGCGGCGGCGCGGGCGGAGTATCTGCGTAAGAAGCGCAGGGATGATGCGGCGTATGCGGCGCTGCCGCGCGGTGTGATGGAGAAGGCGCGCGCAAGCGAGGACGCCTTTGACGCACTGGTGAGCTGCATGACGATGACGGAGCGTCGTGGAGAGTTCGCAGGGCTGGCGAGGCCGTTGGACCCGGAGTATAAGGTGGAGGGTTGGACCTGGGCACCGGATGTGGTACGCGTTTTAATCAAATGATCCGTGGTATCGCCGCTATACTAGCGCTATCAGCAGCAATGAGATGATAAGACCGGCATGAGCGAGACAGCGGGAACGAAGGTGAGTTTCTCCGGGCGGTTGCGGGCGCATCTTGCGATTGCGCGGCTGGACCACTCCATCAAAAATCTGTTTGTGCTGCCGGGAATTATCGTTCCGCTGAGCATCTACCCGCAGCTTATGACGTGGCGACTGGTGGAGACGCTGGTGTGGGCGTTTGTGTCGATCACACTAGTGGCATGCAGCAACTATGTGCTGAACGAGGTGCTGGATGCGCCGTTCGACCGGCTGCATCCGACGAAGAAAGAGCGGCCCGCGGCGCTTGGCCTGGTCAACATTCCGCTGGCTTACGCGCAGTGGATCGTGATGATGCAGGCGGGCGTGGCCATTGGGTGGACGATCTCGCGACCGTTTGCGATTACGGCCCTGGCGCTGTGGGTGATGGGCTGCGCATATAACATCCCGCCACTGCGTACGAAGGATGTGCCGTATCTGGATGTGCTGACGGAGAGCGTGAACAATCCGCTGCGCATGTTGCTTGGGTGGTACGCGGTGGCGGCGTGGCTGGTGCCGCCGCTGAGTCTGCTGATGTGCTATTGGATGATTGGCTGCTACTTTATGGCGCTGAAACGATTCAGTGAGCTGCGCGAGATTGGCGACCGCGGCATGGCAGGGGCCTATCGTGCGAGTTTCAAGCGGTATACGCCGGAGTCGCTGCTGGTGAGCGTGGTGTTCTATGCGTCGACCGCGATGCTCTTCTTCGGCGCGTTTGTGATTCGCTACCGCATCGAACTGCTACTGGCATTTCCACTGGTGGCGCTGGTGATGGCGATCTACTTCAAGCTTGCCTTCCAGGAGAACAGTGCGGTGCAGAATCCCGAGAAGTTGTATCGTGAGCCGGGGCTGATGCTGTGGTTTACCGCGATGGTGGTGTTGATGCTGGTGCTGCTGTTTGTGCGTCTTCCCTGGCTAGAGAAGCTTTTTATGCCAACACTGCCGGTGGTACAGCCGACGAGTAGAACTGTGACATCTTCGGCAGTAATCCCACTCGCGAGAGTGAGACGGTCGTGAATAGCGCTCCTATGAAGTGCAACCTGGCGCGGGCGATGCTAGTGGTATTTGTGCTGCTGACGGCGGGCCTCTCGCTGGCGTGGTCGCATAACAAATTGATGTCGCAGGATGAGATGTATGCGTTCCAGACGTATACCGTACCGACGGTAGGAGAGTTGGTACATGTGCAGCGGACGGAACCGATCTCGCTGGACCCGATGCTGTATCCTCTGCTGTCGCACGCAGCGATGAAGGTGTTCGGCGCAAACGAGTTTGCGCTACGCATGCCTGCACTGCTGGGATTTCTGCTGATGCAGGTTTGCCTCTTCTTCTTCGTGCGGAAGATGGCCGGAGAACGCGCAGGGGTGGTGGCAGTTGCATTTCCCGCGCTGACTGCAACCTTGTTCTACTCTGCCGAGGGACGCCCGTATGGGTTGATGCTTGGGCTGTATACGCTGGCGTTGTGTTGCTGGCAGATGGGGTCTTGTGAACCCACATCTCAAAAGCGAGATGTGGGGCACCCACGTACACGGGGATGGGCGCTGGGTGGGCTAGCGATAGCGATTGCGGCGACGATCAATGCGCACTACTTCGGCGTTCTGCTTCTGATTCCACTTTGCGCTGCAGAGATATTCAGCAGCTGGCAAAGGCGGCGGATGGATTGGCCGGTCTGCGCGGCAATCGGTGTGGGCACGGCAGGATTCGCCACGACATTGCCATTTTTGCAGGCGGCGAACGAGTTCCGGAAGAACTACTACAACGCGGGATCGGTGGGAGTGCGCGATATTTCGATGGCCTATCGATCGATGTTTGTGGACTACACGCGGATGAGCATGAGCGCGCAGCATCTGTGGATGGTTGTGCTGGTGGCATTTGCGGGGGCGCTGATCGCGGGATGTATGCGGGTGTGCAGGCACCCCACCCATGACGATGGAACCGTCATGAATGGGGCACCCAACTTTTGCATCTCGACCACGGAATGGGTGCTGCTGCTTATGTTGGCCGCGCTTCCCTTCTGCGGCTACATGCTGGCTCGTTTCGTCACCCACTCCATCGAGGTGCGTTACGTCCTTGGCGCGATGGTTGCGATTAGCGCGATGCTGGCGCTGGCGATTAGTCCATGGCTGCGTCGCGATGCAGTATTCAACACTGCGCTGGTAGTGCTGGGGCTGGGGATTGTGGGCGCGGGCGCGGTGCGGATTCATTCGGAACAGAATAAGACGACGCTGAGGCTCGCATCGCTGATGCTGCCAGCGGAGGTGAAAGCGGCGCTGATCGCGAATCCCGATGGGCGGCTGTACATCCAGGACATGGGTGCGTTCGAGGAGGACCGCTACTACGAGCCGGATACGGATATGCGTGCGCGCATGACGCTGGTATACAGCCGCGCGGAGGAGATGCGCTGGAACCGGCATGACACCATGGCGCTGACGGCAATGCATATCGCTCGCTTTACCGGGCTGCCAGTGGTGTCGTACGAGGCTTTACGCGCAATGCCCGGAGAGCACCTGTTCGTGCTCTATCACACGGGATGGGACTGGACGGACCAGGCATTTGCCGAGGATGGCGCGCGGGTGCACGCGGTGGGCAAGGCGATGGGCGGAGACGTGGTGGCGGTGGAGTTGAAGAGGGCTGAATGAAAGAGAGAGTGCCGTGGGCAATGGTGTGGATTCGCGTTGCACTTTGCCCTGTAGTGGTATTTGGCGCGAAGCACGGCTGGGATGGAAAGTGGCTTGGGATTCTTGTACTGACCGCGCTTGTTGATGACATATACGACGGCGTGTTGGCCCGTCGTTGGAATTGTGCGACAGAGCGGTTGCGCAGGGCGGATTCGGCGGCCGATACGGTGTTTTATCTTGGCGTTGCAGCGGCCATGTGGTTACGCGAAGAGAAGTTATTGCGCGCGAACTGGGAGTTGTTGGCAATGCTGGCTGTACTGGAACTCGCGCGCTATGGGTTTGACTGGATGAAGTATGGCAAAGCCGCCAGTTACCACTCGTATCTGGCAAAGATGTGGGGGCTGGTGATGAGCGCGGCGGTGATTGGGGTATTAAGCTTTGGTGGGCCGCGGTGGCTGGTGTGGGTGTCGCTGTTGGTCGGAATCGCAAACGACATGGAGGGGTTGGCCATGAGTCTGATACTTCCACGTTGGCGGAATGACGTGAAGACACTGACTGTTGCCTGGAAACTGCGTGAAGAGATGCTTGAGCAGTAATCACCGAAATCCGGCATCGTCCACTGATAGACTTAAGCCTATGGAAACCAAGTCTGGAAGCCAGATTCGCGAAGATTTTCTGCGTTTTTTTGAAGGCAAGCTCTCGCCATCGACAGGGCAGGGACATCGGCGTGTTCATTCGTCATCGCTGGTGCCGGCCAACGATCCGACCCTGCTGTTTACCAACGCCGGGATGAACCAGTTCAAGGACGTCTTCCTGGGCGCGGAGCGGCGCGAGTATACGCGGGCGACGACATCGCAGAAGTGCGTACGAGCGGGCGGAAAGCACAACGACCTGGAAAATGTCGGCTTCACGCGGCGCCACCATACCTTCTTCGAGATGCTGGGCAACTTTTCCTTTGGCGATTATTTCAAGAAGGATGCGATTGCGTATGCGTGGGAGTTGCTGACCAGCAAGGAGTGGTTTGGGCTGGGTAAAGCGAAGCTGTACGTCACGATCTTCAAAGGCGAAAAGGGCGTATCGCGCGATGAAGAGGCATACAAACTTTGGCTGGACCAGGGAGTGCCTGCGGAACGGATCTTTGAATTTGGCATGAAGGACAACTTCTGGCAGATGGGCGAGACCGGACCATGCGGCCCATGCTCGGAGATTTTTTACGACTTTGGCGTGGAGGCGAGCGAAAGTGGCGAAGATAAGCCATTCGGCGAAGACGACCAGCGGTATGTCGAGATATGGAATTTGGTGTTTATGCAGTTCGACCGCGCGGCGGATGGAACCCTTACGCCCCTGCCCAAGCCCTCGATCGATACCGGCATGGGGCTGGAACGTTTGGCCGCAGTGATGCAGGGAGTGCTGTCGAACTTCGATACGGACCTCTTTGTGCCATTGATCAAGCGCGCGGCGGAGCTGACGTTAGAACCCACATCTCAGAAGCGAGATGTGGGGCACCCAGTTCTGGGAGGGGATGAGAAGAGTGCGGCCTCGCTGCGGATTATTGCGGACCACGCTCGGGCGGCCACTTTCTTGATTTCGGATGGCGTGGTCCCGGCGAACGAGGGACGCGGGTATGTGCTGCGCAAGATTCTGCGGCGGGGCATTCGCCATGGGCGGCTGCTGGGACAGGAGAAGCCCTTCATGCATGAGATGGTCTTCGCGGTGCGCGACGAGATGCAGGTGGCGTATCCCGAGTTGAAGGATAGTGCCGAGCGGGTTTCAAAGACAGTGCTCGCGGAGGAGTTGCAGTTTGCGCGGACGCTGGAGCTGGGCCTCAGACAGATGAACGAGGAGACACTTCGATCTGGAGCGTTGGCATTTCACTTATACGAAACTTTCGGTATGCCGCTTGATTTTATGATCGATGCGGCGCGCGATGCGGGTATTGCGTTCGACATGGACGGGTTCGAAACGGCAAAGGAAGAGGAGCAGGCGCGGGCGCGGGCGAGCTGGAAGGGTGGGTCGCAGAAGACGGCTTCGCCCATCTATCGCGAACTGGCTAAGACGGATTTTGCCGGGTATACGGCGCTGCGCGTGGATGGGGCGCGGGTGCTTGCGCTGGTGAAAGACGGCGTGGGTGTGGCGGAGCTGCGCGCGGGCGATGCGGGCGAGGTGGTGCTCGATGCGACCAGTTTCTATGCGGACTCGGGCGGACAGATGGGCGATGTGGGCTGGCTCTACTCGAGCGATCACAACACTGTGGTCGCCGACGTCAGCGGCGCATCGAAGCCGGTGCAGGGCGTGTGGGCGCATCGTGTGGTTGCGCGGGAGCGGATTGCGGTGGGCGATGTCGTCGATACCGTGGTCGACGGAGAGGTGCGCGCGGCGGTGACGCGGAATCATACGGGGACGCACCTGCTGCACGCGGCACTGCGCGAGGTTCTGGGGCGGCATGTGAAACAGGCGGGATCATCGGTGGACCGCTCGCGGCTGCGCTTCGACTTCTCGCACTTTGCCGGAGTCGCGGACGAGGAGTTGGCGCAGATTGAAGAGATTGTGAACCGGCAGGTGCTGGCTAACACAGCGGTTGAGACGCTGGTGGATGTGCCGATTGATGTGGCGGTGAATGAGTTTCATGCCATGGCGCTGTTCGGCGAGAAGTACGGCGACAAGGTGCGCGTGGTGAAGATTGGCGATTTCTCCACTGAGTTGTGCGGAGGTACGCATACGCGCGCGACGGGCGAGATCGGGTTGATCAAGCTGGTCGGCGAAGGCAGTGTCTCGTCCGGTGTGCGGCGCGTGGAGGCGGTGAGCGGGATGGGCTCGCTGGGCGAGTTCCGCCGCGACTACGAGGTCGCGAAGGTCGTTGGGCAGATGGTCGGCGGCGCGGAGACACAGGCCCCGGCGGATGCTCTGCGCGCGCGCATTGCCGCGCAGGAAGAAGAGATGAAGAAGCTGCGGCGCGAGCTGGATGCGGCTCGGATGAAGTCTGCGAGTGCTGCAGCGGGCGATGCTACAGCGGTCGAGGTACAAGGGATCAAGCTACTGGTGCAGCGCGTGGATGGGCTGGAGCGTGGGCCGATGCGCGATCTGGTTGACCAGATGCGCGGCAAGCTGGGCAGTGGCGTAGTGGTGCTGGGCGCGGCTTCGGATGGCAAAGTTTCGCTGATTGTGGGTGTAACCAAGGACCTCACCGGCAAGGTACATGCGGGCAAGGTTGTGGGTGCGTTGGCGGCGTTGGTGGGCGGCAAGGGTGGTGGTCGGCCCGATCTGGCCGAAGCGGGCGGTAGCGACGCAGGTGGGCTCGATGGCGCGCTAGCCAGGGCGGCGGAGGTTGTGGGGGGATTACTGGGGTAGAATTGTTGCGAATCATAAGGGCCGCGTAATGTAAACCGGGTTGGCGAGTTTGTCGGCTTGCGTCCGATACGGAGGCGAATATGGAAGTTCATGCACCGCATCAACCGATCATGAGCAAGAAGGAATTCTTCGTACACCTGCTGGCGATTACGATTGGCCTGCTGATTGCGGTGGGGATTGAAGGCTGCGTGGAGATGTACCACGAACACGGCCTGGTGAAAGAAGCTCGGCAGACCCTTCGCGATGAGATACAGTACAACTCCGACAAGATGGCGGAGGCGCTGCCGGACATTGAGAGCGAAAAAACCGCCATCGATCACAACATTAAATTACTGACGCAGATTGTAGAGGACCCGAAGAGTAAGGAGGCGCAGCACGGGTCGCTGAGCGCGAACTTCGCAACCGTCGGCCTGCACGATACAGCTTGGAAGACGGCACAGGCGACCAACGCGCTGTCGTTTATGCCTTATACAGAGGCGCAGCGCTACTCGGACATCTATGGATCGCAAAAGGACTTTCAGGACCAGGAAAACAAACTGGTTGAGGATGAAGCACAGCTTCTGGGCGTGTTTGCCAAGACAGATTTCGGCCACGGCGATATCACTCCGCAGGTCGCAAGCCTTGCGTTGGAGCAGTTCGGAATATGGCGGGGACATCTGATCTTTCTCGATCTGATGGCTAAAGTAACGGCTGCATCCGATAAGGCTTTCCTGGAAGGGAAAGAGGCGCCGAGCAGCATGGAAGAGAAGTTGTCGAACAAATGAAACGGCGCACTCGGCAACCACGGAGATTCTGACCGGAGGTCAGAATTACGGATAAATAGCGCGGGGGTATCGGGGGGAGTACCGGCTGGATTTTGCGTGGGATAGGTGGGGCGGCGCGACTTAAACTGTGGAGAGATGTCTCTCGCGAATCAGATGCGGTGGGTGGGGTGTGCGGTGTGCGTGGCGGCGGTCATCTGCCCTGCGAGCGTATGGTGTGCCGCGGCCAGAAACCGGACTGATACGCCATCTAGAGTTAAGGTTCATACTTCGAAGAAGGGTGTTCCGCTGACACCGTGGGAGCAGGCGGAGCAGGGACGCGAGGCGCTGGAAGCATCTGCCGCGCAGAGCCGCACAGCAGCGGATTATGCGCATGCTATGGATGCATATCGCGCGATCTACCATGCCGACCCGGCAGACATACATGCTCCGGCCGCGGTAAATGCAGTGGCTGAATTTCTGGCTGAGCAGGGACGCACGCTGCAGGACGAAAAGAGCCTTCGTGCGGCTGTGGGGCAGTATGAATTTCTGCGCACGCAGTATCCCGCGTCATCGCTGGGCGTGCAGGCGCTGCTGGACGAAGGACAGATTGAGCAGAACGACCTGAAGGATGCCGCCAAGGCGCAGGAACGATACAAGCTGCTGCTGAAGGAACATCCCAGGAGCGAGCAGGCGGAAGAGGCGAGGGCTGGGCTGGCCTCTCTGGTTCGGGGAACAGGGATCAGGGAACAGGGAACAGTAAAGACGGGACAAGCGACTGTGTCGGGAAACAACTCCCCAGTTGCGAAACGTGGGGCAGTGGGGGCCGTGGCTACACAAGCCAATCCCCCAACCCCTACTGCAAAGCCGACGATCATCCCGGCTCACGATTTGGCCGTGACCAATGGAACGCCTTCTGCTCCGCGTTCGAGCAGGAGTGGCGTCTCCACGCTGCCGGCGATGACGCAAACTTCTGGGGCAGTCGGACCCACTCTTCGCGGAAGTACCACGAAGGATGGGGCACCCAGCTCGGTGTCGAGCCAGCTACCTCAGACGACTCCTCCGGCGAAGCCGATGGGGATTCCTGTACTCAATCAGGATGCGTTGAACGGGGCAGCCGCAAGCGGTGGGGAACGAAGCGGGAAGCCGGCCCTGGTGACGGGGATACGCCACTGGTCGACGGCGACTTATACCAGGGTAGCGATCGACCTGGGCGACAATGTGACCTACGAAGCAGCGAGGGTGCCGAATCCGGATAGGATATATTTCGACCTGCATGGCGCGAAGCTGGCGCAGGAGTTGGTGGGCAAGAGCTTTACCGTTACCGATGACGGATTTCTGAAAAAGGTGCGCGCGGCGCAGTACTCCGACGATGTGACCCGCGTCGTTCTGGATGTCAATGATGTAACCGAGTACTCCGCGTTTCTGCTGCCCAACCCTTACCGATTGATCATCGATATTCATGGCAGAACCGGGATTGGGGAACAGGGAACAGTCACCCCAGCAAGCCAAGACCGCTCGCCGGGGACACTGACAGGGAACAGCGATTCAGGATCGACGAATGTTGCTGCGGTGATGGCTGCGTCGCAGGCTCCTGCACCGCGTACGGCGGTTACGGTGAAGCCGACAGCGTCCCGGCCGGTTCCTAACAGCGTTGCTACGAAGAGCGTAACCAGCGATGTGGCGGACTTGAGCGATTTGCCAGGCAGAGTGGATGCGACGAGCAAGCCGACCTCGAAGCCCATCTCGGCGGTCGTGGAGACCGGTGCAGTCAGCAAGGGCGTGGTCCAAACTTCGAGGAACGTAGCGGGGATCGGCAATGCAGCGGTTCCGATACCACCGATCTCTGAGCCCGCAACAAGTCCGGTCAAGAAGACACGCAAAAGCAAGACGGGGAGTGAATCGACGGAGGTGGCGGATGCAACTCCGGCGCGGGCTGCGGTGCCGACTGCCGATGGCGAGACATCGCTGGTGCGCGCGCTGGGATTAAAGATTGGGCGTATTGTGATTGACGCCGGGCACGGCGGACATGACTCCGGGACGCTGGGCGTGGACGGCATCGAAGAGAAGGACGTCGTGCTGGACGTGGCCCTGCGACTGGGTAAATTGCTGCACGACCGGCTGGGTGCACAGATTATATATACGCGGTCGGACGATACGTTTGTACCGCTGGAAACGCGCACAGCGATTGCCAACAAAGCGCAGGCGGACTTGTTTCTTTCGATCCACGCGAACTCATCCACGGATGAGAGTGCGCGCGGAGTGGAGACCTATTACCTGAACTTCACATCGGCCCCGACAGCGCTGGATGTGGCGGCGCGCGAGAACGCGGTGAGCGACCAGTCGATCCACCAGTTGAGCGATCTGGTTAAGAAGATCGCTCTGAAGGACAAGATCGCGGAGAGCCGGGAGTTTGCCAGCGATGTGGAAGGCTCGCTCTACGCCGGTTTGCAGAAGGGCAATACCGGACTAAAGGACCGCGGCGTAAAGAAGGCTCCGTTCGTGGTGCTGATCGGTGCGAATATGCCGTCGATCCTGGCGGAGATCTCGTTTATTACCAATCCCAAGGACGCGGAGCAACTGCGCGATCCAGAGTACCGCGAGCGTGTAGCCGAGAGCCTGTACAAGGGCATTGCCCATTACGACGGCGGGCTGAGCGGTACGCACTTGGCGACGGAGCGGGCCTCGCTGGGGCAATAGACATATGCGGGTATAAGTGGTGGCCCGGGGCAGAGTCCAACTGCCGACCTTCGCGTTAGGAGTGCGCTGCTCTATGCAACTGAGCTACCGGGCCCTGCTGCTAGTGTAACTGGTAAACTAAGGGTGGAGTGTCTATGGCCCAGATCGAGCGGCGGCGTGCAGTATCGGTGAAGATTGGCGGGGTTGTGGTGGGCCCCGATGCGCCCGTGGTGGTGCAGTCGATGACCAACACCGACACTGCGGACGTGGAGTCATCGGTGCAGCAGATTGCCGCGCTGGCGCGGGCCGGTTCCGAGCTGGTGCGGGTAACTGTGAACAACGATGCGGCGGCCAAAGCAGTACCGTATATCGTCGACGGAATTCGCGCCAAGGGCTGGCAGACACCCATCATCGGCGACTTCCACTACAACGGACATCAGTTGCTGAAGAAGTTTCCTGCGGCAGCTAAGGCACTGGCGAAGTACCGCATTAATCCTGGCAACTGCTCCATCGGGCGCAAGGACGACGACAACTTCCGCACCATGGTGGAGGTTGCGGTTGAACATCAGAAGCCGGTTCGCATTGGCGTGAACTGGGGCTCGCTGGATCAGGCGCTGCTGACAAAGATGATGGATGAGAACTCGAAGAGCGCTAATCCTCTGCCGGCGCGCGACGTGATGATGGAGGCGATGGTGGTCTCCGCACTGGACAACGCGGCGGCGGCGGAGCGCTATGGACTGCGTCGCGACCAGATCATTCTCAGCGCCAAGGTATCCGGCGTGCGCGACCTGCTGGACGTGTACAGCGTGCTGGCCAGCCGCTGCGACTATGCGCTGCATCTTGGGCTGACTGAGGCGGGCATGGGGATGAAGGGTGTGGTGGCATCCACAGCAGGGCTTGCACCGCTGCTACTGGCTGGGATTGGCGACACCATCCGCGTCTCACTGACGCCGACGCCGGGTGGCGATCGCAGCGAAGAGGTCCGTTGCGCGCAGCAGGTGCTGCAGTCGCTGGGCATCCGCAGCTTTATGCCGCAGGTGACCAGTTGCCCCGGATGCGGACGCACAACGTCAACCTACTTCCAGGAGCTTGCGGAGCGCATCCAAGGTTATCTGGTGGAACAGATGCCGGAGTGGAAGAAGCAATTCGCGGGTGTTGAGGAGCTGAAGCTGGCAGTGATGGGCTGCGTGGTCAACGGGCCGGGCGAGTCGAAGCACGCTAACATCGGCATCTCGCTGCCGGGAACTTTTGAAGAACCAAAGGCGCCGGTTTACGTGGATGGCCAACTCTTCACTACGCTCAAGGGCGACCGCATCGTGGAAGAGTTTCAGGAGATTCTGTACGAGTACGTCGAGAAGCGGTACGGACGAACCTCAGTCGCAGGCTGATCGACAGGGGATGGAAGAATCGGATATCTCCACTGCGCTGCGTAATGACAAACGAAATTGATACGTAAAACAGAAACGCCGCGACAGATTGCCGCGGCGCTTCGTGGTTGAGAGGCAGCCTGAATTAGTTGCTTGCCTTGGTGTCGATCCTCATGCCATAGAACGAGCGATGGACGAAGAATACGGATACCAGGAAAAATACGACTGCAAGTATATGGGTGAGCATCGGATTATTTGTAGAGAGCGTAACGGCTAGCTCCACGGCAAGCAATCCGAACAGCGTGGTGAACTTGATGACCGGGTTCATGGCCACCGACGAGGTGTCCTTGAACGGGTCGCCGACGGTGTCTCCGATCACGGTTGCGTCGTGCAGAGGTGTACCTTTCTGCTTCATGTCCACCTCGACAATCTTCTTGGCGTTGTCCCATGCTCCGCCTGCATTGGCCATAAAGATGGCCTCGTACAAGCCGAAAATCGCAATCGAGAACAGGTAGCCGATGAACAGGAACGGCTCCATGAATGCGAACGCAAGGGTGGAGAAGAAGACGGCCAGGAAGATGTTGAACATGCCCTTCTGCGCGTATTTAGTGCAGATTTCAACGACCTTCTTGCTGTCGGCAACTGAGGCTTTCGCCGCGCTCTCCAGATGGATATTGGCCTTGATGAACTCGACCGCACGGTATGCGCCGGTAGAGACCGCCTGGGTGGATGCGCCTGCGAACCAGAAGATGACCGCTCCACCGCAGATCAACCCGAGCATAAAGGGAGCATGCAACAGCGAGAGCTTGTTGACGTTATCGGTCAGTCCGTGGGTGAGGGCCATGATGATGGAGAAGGTCATCGTGGTTGCGCCCACTACAGCCGTACCGATCAGCACCGGCTTGGCCGTTGCCTTGAAGGTATTGCCGGCGCCATCGTTGGCTTCCAGCAGGTGTTTGCAGCGTTCGAATTTAGCGTCGATGTTGAAGTCCTTCTTCAGCTCCGCTTCGATGCCGGGAACTTCTTCAATCAGCGATAGCTCGTACACGGACTGCGCATTGTCGGTTACCGGACCGTAAGAATCTACAGCAATGGTGACCGGCCCCATGCCCAGGAAGCCAAAGGCAACCAGACCGAAGGCGAAGACAGCGGGAGCGAGCATCTGGTCTGCCATGGAGGCGCCCTGACTGAAGTAGTAGCCCAGTCCCATCAGTGCGACCATGCTGAGTCCCAGCCAGTAGGCTGAGAAATTGCCGGCGACAAAGCCCGACAGGATGCCCAGTGAAGCTCCGCCTTCCTGCGCGGACTTGACCACTTCTTTGACGTGGGTGGACTTGACGGAAGTGAAGACCTTAACCAGTTCAGGTATCAGCGCACCGGCCAGGGTTCCGCAGGAGATGATGGATGCCAGCTTCCACCACAGCGTTCCATCACCGAGATTCGGGATCATGTAGTACGAAACGATGTAGGTGAGGATGATGGAAACGATGGACGTGATCCATACCAGCGAGGTGAGAGGCGCCTCGAAGTCCATTTCATCGGAGTCTTTGTACTTGGCGCTGGCGATGGCGGTATTGAGGAAGTAGGCGCCAGAGCTGGAGAGCAGCATGCCAACGCGCATCACAAAGATCCATACCAGCAGCTGAGCCTGGGTCGTGGGATTGTGGACTGCCAGCAGGATGAAGGTGATGAGGGCCACGCCGGTGACGCCGTAGGTCTCGAAGCCGTCAGCACTGGGGCCAACTGAATCGCCCGCATTGTCTCCCGTGCAGTCGGCGATGACGCCTGGGTTACGCGCATCGTCTTCCTTGATCTTGAAGACGATCTTCATCAGGTCGGCGCCAATGTCGGCGATCTTGGTGAAGATGCCGCCGGCGATACGGAGGGCTGCCGCGCCCAGCGACTCGCCGATGGCGAAGCCGATGAAGCAGGGGCCGGCGTAATCGCGCGGGACGAACAGGAGGATGGCGAGCATGATCAGCAGTTCAACCGAAATCAGCAACATGCCGATGCTCATGCCGGCCTTCAGAGGAATAGCCATAATCGGATACGGCTTGCCGCGCAGTCCGGCGAAGGCTGTCCGAGAGTTGGCAAAGGTGTTGACGCGAATTCCGAACCACGCCACTCCGTAGCTGCCCGCGATACCAACCAGGCTGAACGCCAGGATGATGGGCAAGGTTACGGCAATCGGATGACCCTGCACCGGCACCAGGTAGCCGAAGTACAGCGAGATAATCGCTGCGATGAAAACCCAGAGCAACATAATGAACTTGCCCTGCGTCACCAGATACGTCTTGCAGGTCTCATAGATGAGATCGGAGATCTCCAACATGGTGCGATGCACCGGCGAGTTCTTCAACTGCATGTATATGGTGAGGCCGAACAACAGGCCGCCCACGCAGAAGAGCAGACCGATCATAAGCAGAGCGTGCCCGTTTATGCCGAAGAAATTCACAGTCGTCAGATCCGGCAGAATCAGGTTGGCTTCCCCGCCGCCGGTCTGTTCCGGCTGCGCATAAGCCAATGTGGGAAGAAGAATGCATGCAAGAGCCGCCACGGTTTTGTACGGGCGCTTCACGATGGCCGTGCCGCCTTGCTTAATTGCGTAGGCGATGCGTTGCATCGCCAGAGTTCCAGTGCCCATTCCAATCACCTCACGCGCATACAGCCATGCAACGATGAGCGATAGAGCGCTCATCCCAAGTAAAAAACATGCCCAGGCAGTAACAGACACAATCCCTCCCTCTCATCCATTCAGTTGGATTACAGCGATTTGCGTTCCAGGCACTCCTGGAACGTCAGATTTCCCGACAGTAGCCGATAATACCAGCTACGCAAGCCGTGTGGTGTGACAAAGCGCACAGAGAACTTGGATGCGCTGGAGTGGATACCGAAGCGGGCTCGCGCGGCGTAAGGTGAATCAAGGCTCCAATGCGTGTATTGCGATAAGAAAACAAGCCTGGGAGTTCGCTTTGAGCCGCATACCTTTTATAATCATCGGCTTACGTGGTCATAGGTAATTCTGGGCTCCTGGGATGCGGTTCCTGCTGTACCTTGGATTGCCGCGAGGGCTGCGGGCTAGAGAACTATCATCTACTGGAAGGACTCAACCCTCGGGTGCACCCGCTTGGAGTATGCCGTTAGCCATTCATATTCGGCGGAGGGGAATGGAATGACCTTCGCCAAGCGTCGTGAGGATGGGACTGCTGGAACAGCATCTGGTCTGGAGCCTGTCTGCGGCGAGCCTGCCAGATACTGATAGAGTGAAGTTCGGGTGCAGCGCAGGATTGCAAACAAAGCACCAAGGAGAGGCTGTTCTGCATGACGTTGCCTGGTCATTTTCTGTTCGCTCCATCGCACCGTATCCACTTCATCGGTATCGGTGGAATCGGCATGAGCGGAATCGCGGAGATTCTGCTGACGATGGGCTATGCGGTCTCCGGCTCTGACCTGCGGCGGACGGCAGCGACGGACCGTCTTGCTGGCCTTGGCGCAACTATCTATACCGGCCACGCGGCAGCCAACGCGGCGGACTGCGATGTGGTGGTCACCAGTTCGGCTGTACCGGCGGACAATCCTGAAGTAAGCGAAGCGCGCATGCATAAGATTCCCGTCATACAGCGCGCGGAGATGCTCGCCGAACTGATGCGCCTGAAGTACGGCATCGCCGTGGCCGGGATGCATGGCAAAACTACTACCACCTCTATGATTGCAGCTGTATTGGGAGCGGGTGGCGGCGTGGGCAATCTGGATCCTACAGTGGTGGTCGGTGGAAGAGTCGACGCGCTCGGCTCCAACGCACGGCTGGGCAGTTCGCAATACCTCGTAGCAGAAGCGGACGAGAGTGACCGAAGCTTTTTGAAGCTCTCACCCGTCCTGGCCGTCGTCACCAACCTGGACCGCGAACACATGGACTGTTATCGCGATATGGCGGACGTGGAGGGTGCGTTTGTCGAGTTTATGGATCGCGTCCCATTCTATGGCGCAACTACAGCCTGCGTGGACAATGCGCTGCTGCGCGGTGTGTTATCCCGCGTGCGCCACCGCGTGTATACCTATGGCGAGTCGGACGATGCAGACTTTCGATTGCGACTTATGGAAAAGCAGGCCGGACATTGGCAGTTTGAGGTGAACTGCCGGGGGCTTGTACTGGGGCCGTTCACATTGCACGTTCCTGGGCGGCACAATGTTCTGAACGCTACGGCAGCAATTGCCATCGGCGTGCAACTTGGCGTGCCTGCGGATGGAATTACGGCTGGGCTGGCCAGCTACCGCGGAGTCGATCGCCGTTTCCAGGTAAAGGGAACGATGTGCGGGATTACTGTAGTGGACGATTACGGCCATCATCCGACGGAGATACTGGCGACACTGCGGGCTGCTCGCGATGCTGGCTACGCGCACATCCACGTCCTCTTTCAGCCTCATCGCTATACGCGGACACGCGATCTGCAACCGGAGTTTGCCCGCGCCTTCGCGGACGCGGACAGCGTGCAGGTTCTGGATATATATGCTGCCAGCGAGCAGCCGATTCCCGGCGTCGATGCACCATCGCTGGTGGAGGCGATCCGGCGGACGGGAACGGTGGTGGGCGGTGTGGAGTATGCGGAGTCAATGGCTGCGGGTGTGCAGGCGCTGGTGCGGGTAGCGAGCAAGGGTGATGTGGTCCTGACGCTGGGCGCGGGCAACGTATCGCAGGCGGGTGCGATGCTGTTGCAGGAGCTTGGAAAAACGGATGCGGCCCAATAATGCGGAAGAAGGAATCATGAGGTACTTCTCGGTGCTTGCTCGCGAGGGGGTTGCAGTTGGAATTTTATCTGCGATGCTGCTTGCTGCACCGTTGCTTGCCCAATCGCAATCGGCGACAGCCCAGGCCGCGTCGCCAACCTCCACGCATGCCATGCCTCAGTGGCAGATTGCCGCTGGCGGCACCATGAAGTTCAGCCTCGTCTCCATTCGCAGGGACACATCCGGCACCTTCAAGCAGCCCAGCTTTGCCTTGAGCGCGGACGACGGAATGCCTCCCACAGACGGCAACTTTCACGCCGACTTTCCGCTGATCGTCTACATTCAGTTTGCCTACAAGCAGTGGTTCACGGACGATCAGATGCGTTCGTTGCTGGCACCGCTGCCCAAGTGGGTGCTGACGGATTCGTATGAGATTCAAGCGCGTTCGCCACGCAAGCCAAGCAAAGACCAGGTACGACTAATGCTACAGTCTCTGCTGGCGGAGCGCTTCGGTTTGCAGGCCCACTTCGAGACACGTACGGTTCCTGTCTATTTGCTGACGCAGATGAAGCCTGGAAAGATGGGGCCACGGATGCATCTGCACACGCCTACATGCGGCAGTGCCCAGTCAAGCAAAGACCCGTCGGCAAAGGGCGCGGCGGCTAAAACTTCGGGGGCCAAAGAAATATTTCCGCCGCTCTGCCTGGACAAGTCGCTGATGACGATTCCCCAGGAGAACCACGTCAAGCTCACCGGCTCGCGCGATATGCCTCTGCCGGTACTGGCGATGTATCTTCCCACCATGGGCGACCTGGACCGTCCGGTGATTGATCAGACTGGCATTAAGCAGAGTGTCGATTTTTCTTTGGAGTTCACGCCAGACGCCTATCTTCCAACAAACTCCGGCGTGGATGCCGATCCCGACACACAGGTTACATCGTTTCAGCAGGCGCTGCAAAACCAGCTTGGGTTGATGCTGGTGACCACTCGGGCTCCGGTAGACATCCTTGTAGTCGACCACGTCGAGCGGGCCATCGACAATATGCAGTGATCTGTCATGATGCACATGAAACCGCCAGGGAAGGTTTGTGTCAAGTTGATTTGGGGTGAGTTGCTGAGTGGGTACTCCCCCATATAGAGGGATGCGCGGCGTGGATGGCGCGGTATGATGGGGGCTGGCGATTCCTCGCGACCCATGCTCAGGGCTTGCGAACAGAAGATCTGTTTACGAGGGGTAACACGGCGGTGCAGGATGCGCCGGAGCGGGATCGTGCCTCTATGGAGGACCGATTCGGAGGGAACAGGCGAGCCGTGAAGACCGAGATTCCCTTGCGCCGCGACACCTCGACCCCCCATGGATACTCGGACGATATCGATCCGGAGAGTCATTACGAGCAGCCATCGCGTCGGCCACGCATTCGTTTCAGCTTTCACGGAGGTTTGGTCCCGAAGACACTTTGGGGCCGGATTGCGATGGGTAGCGGAGTTCTGCTGCTGTGTGGTGCGTGCTTTACGGCGGCATTGGCTGTGCGCAGCTATCTGTTACACGATGAGCATTTCATGGTCTCCGATACGCAATCGATTCAGATTGCGGGCAACAGCCTGATGACACGCGCACAACTGCTGAGCGTCTTCGGCGAGGACGTGGAGCGAAATATCTTCAACATTCCTCTCAGCCAGCGTCGCAGCGAACTGGAGCGATTGCCCTGGGTACAGCAGGCCACTGTGATGCGGCTTCTGCCCAATCGGGTACGCGTGGCCATTGTGGAGCGGACGCCGGTGGCCTTTGTACGCCAGGGATCGGAGATTGGCCTGGTGGACGCGAACGGCGTGTTGCTGAATATGCCTGGACCCGACCGCAGCGGTGCCAGCGCGGACGACACCAGCGTGACCGTTGCGCGCAATACTCCTCACTATTCGTTTCCTGTGCTGACGGGGATCTCGGCCGCTGATCCACTCTCGGTGAGAACGGCACGGATGAAGATATATTTGGGATTTGTGACGGCGCTGGACGCGCAGGGCGAGAAGATCTCTCGGCGGCTGAGCGAAGTGGATGTGTCGAACCCGGAGGATGTGAAGGCGATTCTTTCCGATGCTGCCACCGACGGGGCGGCGTCCGGTTCTAACATTCTGGTGCACTTTGGCGACGGAAAATATCTGGAGCGGTATCGCCAGTATGAGCAACATTTGACGGAGTGGCGGACCCAGTATCCCAGACTGGCATCGGTCGATCTTCGCTATGCGCAACAAGTCGTGCTGGAGATGCAGCCTGGCGCGACGACAACACCGGTCAGCGAAGTGGCAGCGACAGAGGGCGCGAGTACAACAACCGCCGAACCTGCCACGGCGGATAGCGCAAAGCCTGTGGCGTCGAAGACGGTACCCGTTGTCAAGGCTCATACTGTTGCCTCCAAGCCGAAGAGTCCGGTTGCAGCAAAGAAAATAGCCGGCAAGCCTGCTGTGCTTGCCGCAGCCATGCAGGGGGATGCACGATGAATCCCCGGCAGGAAAATCTGATCACTGTACTGGACGCGGGCAGCAGCAAGATCTGCGTTCTGGTGGCGGAGTTGCAGGATGGCGTACTGCGCTATCGCGGACACGGGATTGAGGCGTCGCGCGGCATGCGCAAAGGGCTGATTGCCGAGCTTGACCCTGCGGCCAAAGCCATCAACAGAGCGGCACTGACAGCCGAACGGGTAGCGCGCTGCGATATTGAGCAGGTAGTGGTGGGCATTGGCGGGACACATGTGCGCGGGGTGAATAGCCGCGGCGGCATCTCGATGGGAAGCCGCATGCGCGAGATTACGCGCGAGGAGGTAAGGGCTGCGGTGGATCGCGCTCGTTCGGTGGCTCTGCCGCCGGACCGCGAGGTGCTGCACCTATTGCCGCAGGAGTTTATTCTCGACGACCAGGCAGGTATCCACGATCCGATCGGCATGGTTGGTAACAAGCTTGAGGTAAATCTGCATCTGTCGACCTGTTCCGGTGGCGTTGCGCAGAGCGTGGTGACCTGTGCTAACCGCGCCGGGTTGGAGGTGGGCGACACCATCTACGAGGGGATTGCGGCGGCGGAGGCTGTTCTGTCTGCCGACGAGCGTGAACTGGGCGCGTGCCTGGTTGATATCGGTTCCAGCACAACAGAGATTGCGGTGTTCTTTGAGGGATCGATTGCGCATACTGCCGTTCTGCCCATCGGTGGCGACCACTTTACCAACGACCTGGCGGTCGGCCTGCACGTCTCTGTGGAGGAGGCGGAAGAGGTGAAGCGCGTCTACGGGAACTGCGTGGTGACGGCAGTACCGCAGTCCAACGAGATTGAGGTTGGATCGAACCTGGCGAAAGGGTCGCTGAGCGGTGACGGTGCGCCCGCACGGCTGGTGCGGCAGAGATTTTTGGCGGAGATACTGGAGCCGCGGGCACGCGAACTGTTCACCATGCTGCGCGACAACCTGCGCCAGGGGGGCGTGCTGGAGGCCCTCGGCGCGGGATGCGTCCTCACCGGCGGTGGTGCGATGCTGGCTGGCCTGCTGGATAACGCGGAGAGCCTGCTGCGTGTACCGACGCGGGTTGGCTTTCCGGTGCCGCTGTCACGCATGCCGCAGGAGCTATCTCGGCCGGAGTACTCCGTTGCCATCGGGATGCTTCTGTATACGCATCGCACGCAGGTGCGGCGCGCCAGCGAAGAGCAGGGATTGCGCGCCAAACTGAAGGCCATCTTCGCCGGCAGCTATTAGACCCTTATCGACTACTCCCGCCACAATCCAACACACAGCTCCCCAGTTTCCTGTCAAGGGGCTTGAACCCCCGAAATACGCCTAATTCATTCCATCTAAAGCATATTAAGCTTTGAAATAGTTGGCATAGTAGATTGCCTCAACCTGCTATCCTTAAAAATAGAGTACAAAAGCAAAGGTTTGCTGACGTTGCGGCCCCTTTGTTTTCTTATATTTAGCATCTAACTCGTTTAGAGTGAGATGTCTGCGGCTAAATATCTACAACTGGTTGTTTTTATAGATATTTATCCGAGGGGGGAGGGGGGCGGTGCCTCTCCAATCGACGAAGTAGTTTGGGTTAGGGAAGTTGATCCTGGTGGGTGGCGGCGTGCTGGCAGAGACGCAGCAAAACGGCTATGGAGGTAAGAAGGAAGGCGATGCTGCAAGCCAGTTCTGCCCACCAGAGGTGCACCGTATAGGCGGGGAGCAGCATTTTGAGCGGATTGAAGACGACTGGGGCGAAGCATGCGACGAGTAGCAGGCGATCGAGGCGGTCGCCGGTTTCGGCAAACAGGCACAGCGCGAGGGCTGTCATAGCGAGGTAAGTGACGAGATCGATGGCGTGGGCGATGGAACCGCTGAGCGGCGGCACGATGAGAAGATGCGTTGGTACCCAGAGTCTTTGCGCGAAGTGATAGAGGCGGAGAGTAAGCGACCAGATGGACGCCATGACCAGGAGAGAGGCAAACGCACGATTACGCACGAATCGATGTGGGCCCTTATCGAATTGCATGGCTGGCGTCATATATCTGCTTTGGGTCAAGCAAGTCTATACCCTTATGGGCAAGCTACGGCAGATGAAAAGGGGCCACGCATTGATATTTTAAGCTGAATAGCGTATCTTGGTATGGCGAGCAAGTTTGTTCCGCTGTTCGGTAAGTAGCCGTGTGCGCACCGGCGAACCGACCCCATCCAGCTACTTTGGTTGGGAATCCGGGAAATGGCGGAGGAGATGCGTGGGCGAAAGCCCACTTTTTGTTGCTCTAAAGACGGTTTGGCTATTCACGGGCTCAACTTACACAAAACGCTGGTTGAAAAGGGTTTATGGCATTACAGATGGACGAAATTCGGCGACTTGCGGAGCGGGTAGCTGCATCTCACCAGCTGGAGATTGTGGAGATTGAGTTTGGCGGCGGCGGCAAGAGCCGAGCACTGCGAGTGTTTGTAGAGAAGAATGCAGCGGAGCGGAATAGGCTGGCGGAACGGGCTGCTGCTGGCGAAGAGATTGATCTGCCGAAAGGTGTTCCGGTGGAGTTGCTGAGCGGTGTGACGCATGAGGATTGTGCGACGTTTGCCACGGACTTTGGCACACTGCTGGATGTGGAGGATGTGGTTCCGGGCGCGGAGTACACGCTGGAGGTTTCGTCTCCAGGGCTGGAACGTAAGCTGAATCGCGCGGAGGATTACACGCGGTTTGCCGGGAGCCTGATTAAGGTAAAGACGTTTACTCCGGTGAAGGAGAGCCGGACATGGACGGGGCGGTTGATGGGATTTGCAGAGGGCGTGATCAGAATCGACGTGGCAACGGTGAAGCAGAAGAGCAAGAAGACAGGGAACAGGGAACAGGGAACAGGGAACAACGTGCTGGAGATTGAGTTGAAGAATGTGGAGAAGGCGAATTTAGTGCTTGAGATTTGAAAAGACAGTGGGCAGTGGTTAGTAGGTAGTTGAAGACGAGTTTGAAGGTGAGTGAAGCGTATGGCGAGTGTTTTGTATCAATCGATTGAGACGTTGAGCCGCGACAAGGGCATCGAGCCCGCGATTGTGGTGGGCGCGGTGGAGGATGCGATCGCGCTGGCGACGCGCAAGTTTTATAAGACGCAAGAGAACATGCGCGCGGAGATGGACAGGGAGACTGGCGAGATACGGGCGTACGTCTTCAAGACGGTGGTGGAAGGGCCGGAGCAGTTGGAGGACGAGATCAACCAGTTGACGCTGGAGCAGGCACGCGCACTGGCACCTGAGGTAGAGGTAGGCGGCGAACTGCGCTTCTATAAGGACACCAGCCCGCTGGGACGGATTGCGGCGCAGATGGCGAAGCAGGTGATCTTCCAGAAGGTACGCGAGGCGGAGCGGGACACGGTGTTTTTGGAGTACAACCATCGCGCGGGCGAGGTTTTGAATGCGACGGTGAAGCGACTGGAGCCGATGGATGTGATCTTCGACCTGGGCAAGGCGGAGGCACGGATGCCTAAGCGGGAGCAGAGCCGGTTGGAGCAGTTTGCGGTGGGCGAGCGGGTGCGGGTGGTTCTGCTGCGGGTGGATCGCGCGGCCAAGGGGCCACAGGTTATCGTGTCGCGAGCGGCACCAGGACTGGTGCAGAACCTGTTCCAGAGCGAGGTTCCGGAGATCTATGACGGGACGGTATCGATCAAGGCGATAGCGCGCGAAGCAGGCGAGCGGACGAAGATTGCCGTGGTAAGTCGCGACAAGGATGTGGATCCGGTGGGCGCATGCGTGGGCATGAAGGGGATGCGTGTGCAGTCGATCATTCGCGAACTGCGAGGGGAGAAGATCGACATCATCGAGTTTAGCGAGGAGATTACGACCTTTGCGGAGAAGGCATTGCAGCCGGCGAAGGTGAGCAAGGTGTCGATTACGGATCTGGGAGAGAAACAGATTGAGGTGATTGTCGACGATACACAGTTGAGCCTGGCGATTGGCAAGAAGGGGCAGAACGTGCGGCTGGCGGCGAAGCTGCTGGGCTGGAAGATCGACATCAAGAGTGAGGAAGAGAAGCGGCAGGAAGTGGAGCAGCAGATGCAGTCGATGGGCACCGGGCCGAGCACTCCGATCGAACAGATTCCCGAACTGGGCGATTCGATTCAGGAGAAGCTGATTGCGGCGGGAATTACGACGGTGGAGGAGTTGGCGGACATGACTCCCGAGCAATTGGAGGAGATACCGGGGATCGGGGAGAAGACGCTGGAGAAGATCTCGGTTGCGGTGCGGCACTACTTTGGCCAGTACGAAGAGGGCGAAGAGCGTCCTGCGGTTGCGGAGGCGAAGTCCACAGGGAAGTCTGCCGAGGATGAGGCACTCGCGACTGAGGAGATAGCGGAGGCCGAGGAAGTGGGATCGGAGAGCGATGCAGACAGCGAAGCGGATGCACGGGAAGAACAGATAGAGCTAGAGAATGATGCCGTGGACAGCCTGGTGAACGAGAGCCAGGAGGTGAGCGACGAGGGCATCGATACAGAGTAACGGGATGGGAAGAACCCCCGGGTCTCGGAAGCGAGAGATGGGGCAGGCAATAAATTTGGGGATCGCAGAGGGCGGTTGCTACGATTGCGATCTCAGGGATAATAGAGTTGGATGAGATTCCACCTTCGATGAGGCTGATATGAATAGTTGAAGGCCGCAGAGGAAACGAAAAGGGACGGATGAGCAAAGTTCGAATCAACGATCTTGCACGGGAGCTAGAGGTCAAGAGCCGATCCATTTTGGATGCTCTGACGGCGGTTGGCGTCACAGAGGCGAAGACGCACTCCAGCTCGATTGAGGCCGATGAGGCCGAAAAGGTACGCAATTATTTTAGCGGCCGGCACAGTGGCACCACCGCGAACAAGCCTGCGGTGGAGGCTAAGCCGGTCTTCAATCTAGCCCACATATCGAAGCCTGGGGATGCGGCGCGCTTGATATTGGAGCGCAAGCAGGCTGCGGAGGAAGCGCGCCGGGGACCACGTCGTCCTGCGGTAGTTGTGCCTGCGGCAGCGCCCACGGTGGTGGCGAAGGCAGCGCCTGAGGTGAAGGCTGTACCGCCGGTGAGCGCACCCGTAGCGGCAGCTCCGGTGGCACCGGCGCCACGACGGATTGTGCCGCAGCCTCGGCAACCGAGCCAGGCAATCCCTGTGGTCGTGCCACCGCCGGCGATTGCAAGCAAGACTCCGGTGGGGCCGGTAATTGCGCGGCCACCCGTAGTAGTTGCGCCGCCAGCGTCTGCGCAGATGACACACGCGCAGCCTGCGGCGAGTACACAGCCCGCAGCAACACAGAGCCAGGGACAAGCCACGGCAGAGCGTTCGGCGGTGGTGGCACCTGTGGCTGCATCTCCAGTAAAAAGTGTTAAGCCTGCCGCACCACCGGCTGCTGTTGCACCGGCAGCAGCACCACCGGTTAGCACCACGCCAGGGAGTGCAGCCGTTTCTGCGGAGCTACGCGATGCTGCTGTGACGGCTGCCGCGGTTGAAGCGGCAGCGGAGGTATTACCGAAGGAGCCGGTTGCGGAAGTAACAGCGCCTGCGGTTGTAGAGCCACCGGCGCGGCGGGTTGTGATGCCACAGACCGGGCCACGGCCAATCTATACGGCACCGGAGGGAGCTGCGCGTGGCATTCAGCGTGGACGCCCTATCTTCGAACGCCCACGCCCGCAAGCTTCGGGAGCACCAGGTTCTCATCCTTCTTCCACGATGGCACCGGGCGCACGGCGACCGATGCATCCGACACGCTCATTCCCCACGGGTCCGGGAGGCGCGCCGGGACGTCCGGGCTTTACACCTGGTGGAGCACGACCTGGGTTTGGAGCAAGGCCTGGCGGACTGGGAGTTGCACCGGGACCGGGCGAGTCGCCGACCGGGATGCGGCCTGCTGCGCGACCAGGACAGCGACGCGGCGGTCAACGCTACGAGAAGACGAAGGAAGGCCCGATGAAGGGCTTCCAGCCCCCGCCGCGCTATGGTGGATCGCAGATATCGCAAGAGCCGCTGCCGATCACGAAGTCGATTACGGTGACCGAAGGAATCAGCGTAAAGGACCTGGCGGAGAAGCTGGATGTGCGTGGCAAGGACCTGATTGCGACGCTGCTGATGAAGGGCGTGTTTGTGACTGTGAACCAGTCGCTGGACGGTGAACTGGTGAAGGAAGTGGCGCGGCAGTTTGGCGCGGATGCGACCGTAATCAGCGTGGAAGAGCAGTTGGAGAACGAGGCCATCGAAGGCTTCCTGGAAGACACTACAGGGATGGTGGAGATTACACGCTCGCCGGTAGTGACTGTGATGGGCCATGTAGACCACGGCAAGACATCGCTGCTGGACGCGATTCGTTCGACCGATGTTGCGGCAGGCGAAGCAGGCGGAATCACGCAGCACATTGGCGCATACAAGGTAAAGATTGCGAAGGCGGATTCTCCGGCATTTGGTCGCGAGATTGTGTTTCTGGATACACCGGGCCACGAGGCATTTACCAGGATGCGCGCACGCGGCGCCAAGATCACCGACATTGTGGTGGTGGTTGTGGCGGCGGACGATGGCGTGATGCCACAGACGCTGGAGGCGATTGCGCATGCCAAAGCGGCGAATGTACCGATTATTGTTGCGGTGAATAAGATCGACAAGCCGGAAGCCAATCCCGATCGCGTGAAGCAACAGCTTGCGGACCGGGGCTTACAGCCTGAGGCGTGGGGCGGCACCACGGTATTTGTGGATGTGTCTGCCAAGAAGCGATTAAACCTTGATCTGCTGTTGGAGATGATCTGCCTGGTGGCGGATCTGGCCAATCTGAAGGCGACGCCGGAACGTCCTGCAGTGGGCACGGTAATTGAAGCGAAGCTGGATCGAGGACGCGGCGCGGTTGCGTCGGTGCTGATCCAGAACGGAACGCTACGTACCGGCGACAGTTACATTGTGGGCAATACGTTCGGCAAGATTCGCGCGCTGTTTGACGACCGCGGACGGCCAATTACGGAGGCTGGACCAGCCACTCCTGTGGAGATTCTTGGGCTGGAAGGAATGCCGGACGCGGGCGACACGTTCCTGGTGATGGCAGACCGCGACAAGGCCAAGGGCATTGCGCAGTACCGCAAGATGAAGGAGCGCGAGGCGCAGTTGGCCAAGAGCTCGCGCGTCTCGCTGGAAGGTCTGGCGGAACAGATCAAGCACGCTGGCATGAAGGACCTCAACCTCATCGTCAAGGGCGACGTGCAGGGATCGGTGGAGGTAATTGCCGAAGACCTGCAGCGGATGTCCACCGAGAAGGTACGGGTGCGTGTGCTGCACTCGGGCGTGGGCGCGATTACAGAGTCGGACGTGCTGCTTGCGTCGGCATCGAACGCGGTCGTCATCGGATTCAACGTGCGGCCCGATCGCAAGTCGACCGAGGTTGCGGAGCGGGAAAACGTGGAGATCCGGCTGCACTCGATTATCTACGAGCTACGCGACGAGATTGAAAAGGCGATGTATGGATTGCTAGATCCGGTGTTCAAGGAGAACTACGCGGGCAAGGCCGAGGTGATGAACGTCTTCAAGATCACGAAGGTGGGCCAGATAGCCGGCTGCCGCGTGACCGATGGCGTGATTACGCGGACGGCTCAGGTACGTGTGCTGCGTGAAGGTGCAGAGGTTTGGCGAGGTAAGATTGGATCGCTGAAACGCTTCAAGGACGATGTGAGCGAGGTGCGGCAGGGCGTGGAGTGTGGCATCGACCTGAACGGCTTCAAGGATATCCGCATAGGCGACGTGATTGAGTCGTTTACAACCGAGAAGCTGGCCGATGAGCTGGGTCAGAACTCGATTGTGGCGCGCAAGGCGGAGAAGGCCGCGAAGGAAGCAGCGGCAGCAGCTGAAGCGGAGGCCGCGGCAGAGGCAGAGACTGAGGCAGAGACCAAAGCATAGGTACTTCGTACCATTCTCGATACACTAGTCGAGAGAAACCAAAAATGTGGGAGGCTGGGAGCGATTCCAGCCTCTCTTTTTATTTTGCAACAGCGGTGTGCCGTGATGCTGGTCACTTGCGATCGGGAGTTCACTCTCCATTCTGTTAATAGGCAATCCTACGGATTGCCGATTGCAGAGTTGTGCCTTGATTTGTACGCACAACGAGAAACGGAGTGTCCTTGTCCAAGAGGCGTATGCAGGTTCGAGAAGGAAGCGGTTCATGGTTGCAGCGAGTTCTGCTTGCTGTGGCGCTGGCGGCGTTTGCGTTGTCTGCGAGTGGGCAGAGCTACTTTCGCGATTTTCACAATCACAACGCCGAAATGAAGGCGTTGCAGCCGACGATGATTACGCCTCTGGTGATGCCGACTCCGCTGCTGGGGCAGTTTGTGCGCGAGGAGTTTGTGCGGCAGAGGGTGGCTGGCGGCGATTCGGTGTGGAACATCGGGAACGGCAAGGGGCTGAGCCTGTTGTTTCTGAAGCGGGTTGAGACAGATTTGTCGATACCGAATTATGCGGTGCATGGCGCCGCAGCGGGCACGGATGGGCTGGGTGATTTCTGCGTGACGGCGCGGGTACGGATCGCCTCCGGGAACACGGATGCCGGGAATTACAGCATTTCAACGGTCTTGAGCCAGACGTGGACGACGGGCCAGGCGAAGAACGGCGCGGTAGCGTGGACGCGCGGAATCACGATGGTGGGGGGAAAGGCGTTTGGGCGATTCGCAGCGCTGGGATCTGTGGGTGCGACAATTCCGTCGGATGCGGGGCTGGCGACGATTGGGCGGCCAGTGGCCGTGAATACAGCCTTCGAGATGCATGTGAAGCCGATACTGTGGGGGCAGATGGAGACGAACTCGACGTTTTATGAGGGCGGGACACACGATGGGATGAAGCAGAACTTCATAACACCCGGAGTGTTTCTGGTCCCGCTGAGGCCGTGGAATGCGAAGAGCAAGAGCTACGTTCTGCTGGGAGTGGGCATGCAATTTGCCACGACCCACTACCATTCGACGGACCACAACTTGATTGTGGATACGAAGATCTATTTTTAGGGTACTTCGTGCCGTTCTCGACGCGCTGGCATAGGGAAGGCGACACGGCTCGATGTATAAGAGTTGCATACAAGGAGAGGCTGGGAGCGATTCCAGCCTCTCCTATATTGCAGGATTACTTTGCGTTCAGATCGCCCTTCATTGTGACTGGATCGACGGGGACGGAGACATGCTCGTGAGCGATTAGCCAGTGCCCATTGACCTTTTTGTATCCATCGGTGACGCGCACCGTGATGTTCGTCTTCTTGCCTTTCTTGTCGGTGATGAATCCGGATTGAATGCTGTGACTGAAGGCGACGTTGCCTCCTACCGTAATGTCGAGGCCAGAGACGCTGAAGTCTGATGGCCCGGGATTCATGGCGAAGAAGTCCTGCCAATCCTTGCGATAGGCATCCGCGCCCGCGTATTGCAGAGGAGTGATCATATCGAAGGCGATCATGGTTTGGTCGGGGACATAGTATGCCATGATGGCGTTGACGTCCTTGGCCTTGAATGCCGCGGCGAAGCCGTCCTCGATGGCCTTGATGTCGGACTGGTCCTGCGCGCTGGTGTCGGGCGGGGTTACGGGTGCGGAGTTGTTGCAGCCGGCACATGCCGCCAGCAATGCTACCAGGAGAATCTGTCTCACTTTCATTTTGCGTTCCTCACTTTCATGATCTTTCTGCATAGATATGTATGGAAGCCTGGCCCAGTTACGGCAGAAGCCATGGGGCTGTGAGCCTCAGGTGGCCTTCTGCTGAAATCTCCTATGTGGGGTGTCCGCTCTGCCCGGGCGGGTGCATCGAAGGTATCACAGATGGTTGACGGCTGCGAAGAGGCGGGGACGAGGCGCTGGGTGCTCGGGACTAGGTGCTAGGGACTAGGCGCTAGGGACTAGGTGCCAGGGACTAGGTGCTAGGTTCGAGGAGTTGGATCGAGGAGGGGCAGGGAGCGATCCATGGCTTTTTCGCGCGACTACGTTAGTTCTGCGTCCCTGTAGCGATTACGCGTGTACATCGAGAGATTAGTAAAGAACAAAGATACCAAGACGAAGACATTCGCCCACCATTCTCTTGAATGGTTAACGTTGTGATGTAAAGGCACAAGCCCCTGCAAAAGAACTATTAAGACTGTCGCGATGCCGATCATAATCGTGAACCATTTCACGAACACAAGATTAAGTCTTCGACCGGGAGGCGCAGGTGGAACACCTCGCCGTTCTGCATAATGCCCACGAATATAGGTTACAAACACCTTGAGAGGCACCAGCCAACAGAATCCTGCCAGCCAACTCCAAAACCGGGCATCATCCTGCCCATCAGTTCGGTATAAATACGCGATCCATGTGAGCCCAATCGGAAACAAAATGAAGCTGAGATCCATCAGCTTGGATGACCATGGCATCACGCGGAAGGTCTTCAGGTCGCGCACACAGGATTCATCAGTTGCCCAAATGGCCACGGTATTTTCCTCGCGGAAAGTATACGCCTGCTATCGCAATGCCGAACTCTTGATGGCATTGGTATTAATCATTTTGCTAAAGGCATAGACCATCGAAACGCGAATAAATGCGGGGATTCTTCGCTACGCTCAGAATGACAATGTATTTTCGGTCTATAGCAATTGCGAAACATCTCTAAGCGGTCGGGTTGGGCAGAGCATATTGCCTCTTTAACCAGCGTTCGGGAAACCCGATGCCAACTGCAAAGCAGGTCATGGCATTTCCAAAGATCACCGGGAAGTTGCTATTAGCGACGGAGCAAACAAGGAGGCCCCCCGCACAAATCAACCCAATCCACTGGAATCTTTTCAGCCATGGCAGAAGTGGTCTCAAGTCCACCAAACACTTTGTAGTCGCAACGTAGAGCGCAATCCAGAGAATTAGAGGCGCGGTTATTAGTGCCGAGGCGATTCCCAGCACGAGTAGCTTAGACCCGACCAAGTTCATATTTATGACTCTCCCGGACTAAGGATGTATATCCGCACGCGATTAGCATACGCCTCAGATCACGTGAAAAGAACGTAGGTCAAGTTGACGGTGCAAGTAAGACCGGGTGCGGTATTCTGCGAATAGATGTTTGTGACCTTCAAAATAGTGTTTGTGTATGTGACGCTGGGGACGCTGGCGGGAATCATTGGGATTCCCTACTCGATGATGGTGGGCAATATAGAGCTGCTATACCGCGTGGTGGTGCGGGGCATCGTTCCGCTGGGACTGCGCGCTGCCGGGATTCGCGTGGAGGTGACGGGCCTGGAGAATTTACCAACGGGCGTTAGCTGCATCCTGCTGGCAAACCATGTGTCGAACCTGGATCCTCCGGTGCTGATGCCTGTGCTTCCGGGCAGATGTTCTGTGTTGCTGAAGAAGGGGCTGATGCGGATTCCGTTGCTGGGGACGGCGATGCGGATGGCCAAATTTGTTCCGGTGGAGCGCGGTGGGATGCGTGAGGCGGCGCAGGCCAGCGTTGCGGCGGCGGCGGCAGCGCTGAAGTCGGGGCTGCATGTACTGTTTTTCGCGGAGGGGACGCGATCGGAGGATGGGCGGCTGGCGGGGTTCAAGCGCGGGCCGTTCTACCTGGCGATGGAGACGGGCGCGCCAATTGTGCCGATCGCCATCAGCGGCACGGAGAAGATGATGCGCAAACATAGCGCGGCGATCACACCGGGAGTGGCGAAGGTTGTTATTCTGCCGGCGATTTATCCGGCGGGATATGCGACGCGCGATGAGCTAATGCACGCGGCGCATGCGGCAATTGCGGCGGCGCTGCCCGAGGAGATGAGACCGAAGGACTAGGTTCGGGGTTCGAGGTTCGCAGATAACCCACCCTTTCGCGATGAGGCTGCGAAAGGATGGGGCGCCCGGCCGGTACCGTCGTGAGAGCTTACGGCTTGCCGACCATCAGGATGGTGAACGAGCCCGGAACGGTGGTACCTTGTGGGCCTCGGCCACCTGCGGGCGGTGCACCAGCTGCGGCGGGCGCGGGGGCAGGGGGGGCACCACGCTCCTGCGACATGGTGAAGAGGTGGCCGGTCTTGGTGTCGAGTGTGATGGTGCGAGCGCCGTTCATGGTTTGCACGTTCTGTTCCACCACGAAGCTGGTGGGGCTGTTCTCTTTGACGACGGTCATGGTACCGTTGCCGCCGGTGCTGAACGCCTCCATGGTTGCGGGGTTAAAGACGGCACCGTCAGAGCCTCCGGCAAGCGGGAGAGTGGTGATGATTTTGCCGTCCTTCGCGCTCATGATGACCATGGTGGGCTGCGGACGGCTACATGCGGCAAAGAGAATCTCGTTTTTGGCGTCGATGGCGAGGCCGTTGCATCCGCCTTTGTCTACGAACGAGTAGTGCGTAATTGTTTTCATCGTTTTTACGTCTACCACGGCTACGCCGCCGACTGCGTCCTGCATGACGTCGTACAGCATGCCCTTGCCATCGCCGACGCCCTGCTCCGGCGTGCCGCCCAGATCGACGGTACCCAGTACGGTGCCATCTTTGGCGTCAATGACTGTGGCGTCCTTGGTGGGATGGCTGAAGACATAGACATGCTCGTTGAAGGGATCGAAGTAGATGCCGTCTGGACGAGCCGCGGTGCCCACATCGATGCTCTTGATCAAAGTCATGGTGTTGGTATCGAACATGGAGACCTTGGGGTGATCGCTGGTGAATCCGTGATTGACCTTTGCATCGACTACTGCGCCATTGCCGCCAATGCCTGAGATTTCACCGAGAGGCTTGAGGGTATCGAGGTCGAAGATGGTGAGGCGTTCAGGAATGGCGGCCACCTCGGGAGTGGTATCGGTGGCGGGCACAGCGCGTGTAGCGCCGCGAGGGATGAAGAGCTTTCGTACCTCCGCGTTGGCGTAGATGTAGTCCCAGCCACCCTCACCGCCGACGCGCGCGGACTTAATGACTTTGTAGGGGCCGTCCTGCGGAGCAGGGGCCTGAGCGAGGGTGAGTTGCGAGGATGCGGTAAGAACGGCTGCAATAAGTACGAGAGCTGTGCGCATGGGATATCTCCAGGGAAAAGTATAGTCAACGGAATCTTAAACTGCGGTGAAGGCAGCGATGGAGGGGAGCGAGGTCACTTAACGATGGCGTTGAAGCCATCGGCCAGGACGCGCTGCTGCATAGCAAGGGCTTCCGGGCGCGTGGCGAAAGGTCCGATCTGGACGTGCAGCAACTTGTCCTGGGGCTCGTGGCGGACGCTAACGCTGTATCCCTTTTTCTGCAGCGATGAGGTGAGGATGTCTGCAACATCCTGGCTGGAGACTGCGGCGACCTGCACCAGGAATGTTCCGGCAAGAGCGGCCGCCGGTTGTGGGTTGCTGGTTGAAGGCTTATTGGTTGCCGCGGGCGCGGATGGAGGCGGCTTGTTGCCGACGGCCCGGTCGCCTACGATCATGCCATCGGCCTGGGATGCGACGTTCTTTTGCGTGGCGGGCGGTGCAGCGGGTGCCGCATCCGGTTGCGTCGCGGGCTGTGCGATGGAGTTATCGGCAGCAGGCTGTTCGGCGGGCTGCGCGGCTGGGATGTCCGGCTGGTTGGCCAAGCTACCGGCAGCGGGCTTGGGGGCACCGTTGCTGGAGGTGTCTGTATTTGCAGTCGCGATGTCTGGCGTGGTTGACTGAGCGGACTTGCGGCCCATGGTGTAACCAAAACCGAAGAAACAGGCGCAGACCAGCGCGAGCGCGAAGAAAATTCCGAGGATGGCTGGCGCGCCGAGCGATATCTCACGCTCAGGGCCACCCCCGGGATCGGATCGGTCCGGGTCGCGGGTGTAGCTGCGACTGGGCGGACTATCTTCGTCGTCGTCGAAGAGACGCTGTGTCACCCACTACTCCTTGGACGTGGCATCCGGCGTCGCGGCGGGCGCGATGGCGGGTGTGCCAATGGTCTTATTGAACATATTAATCAACTCCATGGGCAGGGGGAAGACGATGGTAGTGTTCTTCTCGACACCTATTTCGGTAAGGGTTTGCAGGTAGCGCAGTTGCAGGGTCATGGGCTGGGTGGCCATCAGCGCAGCGGCGTCGACCAACTTGGCGGCGGCGTTGAATTCGCCCTCGGCGTGGATGATCTTGGCGCGGCGTTCGCGCTCTGCTTCGGCCTGCTTGGCCATGGCGCGCAGCATGTTCTCCGGCATGTCCACCTGCTTCACTTCGACGGCGACCACTTTGACGCCAAAGGGCGAGGTGTGTCCGTCAATGATGGTTTGGATGCGCTGGTTGAGCTGGTCGCGGTGGGAGAGGACCTGGTCGAGATCGACTTCGCCAAGCACGGAGCGCAGCGTGGTCTGGGCGAACTGCGAGGTCTGGTAGACGTAGTTGGAGACCTCGATGACGGCCTTGATGGGTTCGACCACGCGCAGCGTGATGACGGCGTTCACCTTCAGGGTGACATTGTCGCGGGTGATGATGTCCTGCGAGGGGACCTCCATGGCCTCCTGGCGGAGGGAGACGCGGACGATGGTGTCGATGGGGCGGAAGACCAGGATGATGCCGGGCCCCGAGGCGTCGTGGCGGACGCGGCCAAGCCGGAAGACGACGGCGCGCTCGTACTCCTTGAGAATTTTGATGGAGTTGAGGATGTATAACAGGACGATGGCAATGGCTATGAGATACGGCATGGAATCGGGCATGGGGCAGACAGCTTTCCGGCTGGGCGGAGTTTATGCAGCCGCTGTGATTGTAAATCGAGCGAGGGGTGGTAGGAGTGAATTGTTGGGAAGAGAGGGGTTATAGGAGGGGCATCATGCGAAGGAGTGGGACGCCCTGGCGGTCTGGTTCTGTGGGCGGTGCGGAAGAAAGCATTCTGTCGTTCCGGCTGCGCTTGCACTCTGGCCTTCGGCAGAGAGGTAGGCCGCTTCGCGGCGGCTATTTTTGGCCCGCGTGAACGCGGGCCCTTCCGGTCTTATGGCTTCCATTAAGACTTGAGGCAATGATTCCCACCCATGCGCGATGAGGCTGCGCATGAATGGGGCACCCGGCGTATAGGAAAAGCCCTGGGCTAAAGCCCGCTCTTCGAGGGGATGGTTTCAGGGGCCTAAAGGCCCCTGCTCCCTCCGAAAGACAAGGGCAAAAGCAGATTCCCTACGGGAATGAAAACAAAAAAAGGACAACGACGGAGATTTTGGCCGCGCCAGAATGACGAGCAAAGGAAGATACGGGGATTCTTCCCCTTCGGCAAGCTCAGGGTCAGAATGACAATTCATTTGGGGCTATAGCAAAGGTGAAAATTCGCTAGGCGGAAGTATCGGCGGATTGGCCTTTGCGGGGGCGGCGGTTGGACTGGAGGATTTGCTTTCTCATGCGGAGGGACTTGGGTGTGACCTCGACCAGCTCGTCCTCGGCGATGAACTCGATGGACTGCTCCAGCGTGAGGTTACGGAAGGGGACGAGGCGTACGGCTTCGTCGGATCCGGAGGCGCGCATGTTGGACATCTTCTTTTCACGCACGCAGTTGACATCGAGGTCGTTGTCGCGCGAGTGCTCGCCGATGATCATGCCCTCATAGACCTCGGTTCCCTCAGCGACGAAGAGCGTGCCGCGGTCCTGTAGTCCGTCGAGCGCGTAGGCGGTGGTGGTCCCCTGGCGGTCGGAGATGAGCGCGCCTGAGACTCGCTGGGGAATCTCGCCCTGATAGGCGATGTGTCCGTCGAGGATGGCATTCATCACGATGGTGCCGCGCGTCTCGGTCAGCATTTCGGAACGCAGCCCGATGAGGCCGCGGCTGGGGATGCGGAACTCCATGCGGACGCGTCCCGAACCGTGGTTGGTCATCTTGGTCATCTCGCCCTTGCGCGGGCCCAGGCGCTCGATGACGGTGCCGACAAAGTTCTCGGGGATATCGATCATGAGCTGCTCGACCGGCTCCATGAGTTGTCCGTCGATGCGCTTGGTGACGATCTCCGGCCGGCTGACCATCATCTCGAAACCTTCGCGGCGCATCATTTCGATTAGAATCGCGAGCTGCAATTCGCCGCGGCCAAGCACCTTGAAGCTGTCGGGCGATCCTGTCTCGTGCATCTTGAGCGAGACGTTGGTGAGCAGCTCCTTCTCCAGGCGGTCGCGCAGATTGCGCGATGTGACCCACTTGCCCTCGCGTCCGGCGAAGGGCGAGTTGTTGACGTTGAACTGGATGGCGATGGTGGGCTCGTCGATGGTGATGCGGGGCAGCGGCTGTGGGTTCTCGACATCGCAGAAGCTTTCGCCTATGGTGATGCCGGGAATACCGGCGATGGCGACAATGTCACCCACCTGCGTCTCGTCGATGTCTGTGCGCTTGAGTCCGGAGAAGCTGAAGAGCTTGGTGATCTTGTGCTTGCTGAAAGTGTCGTCGATGCGCGCGACGTTGTATTCCTGGCCGGTGCGCATGGTTCCGTTGAAGACGCGGCCGATGGCGAGACGGCCAAGGTAATCGGAGTAGTCGAGGTTGGTGACCAGGATCTGCAGCGGGCCGTCGGGATCGCCCTGGGCGACGGGGATGGTCTGGATAATCTGCTCGAAGAGCGGCTGCAGGTCGGTGCCGGGGTTGGCGAGATCGAGGGTCGCGGTGCCGACCTTGCCGTTGGTGTAGAGCACGGGGAAGTCGAGCATGTCCTCGTCGGCGTCGAGGTCGATGAAGAGGTCGTAGACCTCGTTGAGCACCTCCTGAGCGCGCGCATCGGGGCGGTCGATCTTGTTGATGACGACCATGGGTGTGAGCTTGGCCTCCAGTGCCTTGGAGAGGACGTAGCGCGTCTGCGGCAACGGACCTTCGGAGGCGTCAACCAGCAGGACGACGCCGTCGACCATTTTGAGGGCGCGTTCGACTTCGCCGCCAAAGTCTGCGTGGCCGGGCGTATCGACGATGTTGATCTTATTGCCGTGATAATAGAGCGCAGTGTTTTTGGCGAGGATTGTGATGCCGCGTTCGCGCTCCAGATCGTTGGAGTCCATAACGCGTTCTGCAACTGCTTCGTTGGCGCGGAAGGTGCCGGACTGGCGCAGCATGGCGTCGACCAGGGTGGTTTTGCCATGATCGACGTGGGCGATGATGGCGATGTTGAAGATGGGCTTGAGGGCCGGCTTCGCGGCGGAAGTCTGCGCGGCCTGGTCAGTGGCCTGTTCGGTCGAGGCGGCGGATGTCTCTGGGTTCGGAATGGTTTGAGGGGTGCTCACTGCGTGTGATATTCCTGTCAGACTTTCGATTGGAGCGCGTTGAGAGTGGGCCGAAGGGCGAAAACGCGCGTCATAACTAGTTTACCGCATGGAGGGCGGAGAAAGCCTGGGAGTAAGTGAGTAGTTGATACGGCGATGGGTTAAAAGAAAATCGCGGCACCGGATTGGCGGCCGCGCAGGAATTCTCCTGGGAACAAATTCGTTTGCAATTAACCCAACCAGCAACATCCGATTGGAGGTTCTGAGGACTTAGGAAAGCACTCAGAACCTCCTCCGTCGGGTGCGGATTGGTTTGCGCGCCTTTGCCCTGCGACACAAACCGAAGATTGGTGAGCCTTGGCCCTGCTTCACCAATCGTGCCCTATGCTCTGTTGTTTGTGAGCCTTGCCCGCGTCACAAACTTTGGTCTGGCGAGCCTTTGCCCTGCTACACCAACCGTGGATCGGTGCGCACAGCCCGCGCCACCAAATCCTGTAACTGTGATCATCATGCCTGAATGACGCGCGGCGGCGCTGTGACCGGTATCACAGGACATTGATTGCCGTTGGGGAGTGCGCTGCAAGGGCGGAGGAGAATGGCGCTGAATTATTTTGTTGTATCAAGAACAAGAACTGTTGCGATGGGATCGAGCGGCTTTGCGGGGAGCTGCACATCGAGGCCGCCTCCGGTATGGGTCATCTTGAGTGGCGTGTGCGCAGGATCGGCTAGAAGGTATGCGCCGGTGACATTGCGCGGGAGCTTGTCGAGGTGAAACGAGCCGCTTGGCCAGTTGAAGATTTCGATGTAGATTTTGTTGGGTGCGGTGGTGGAGCGCCAGTCCCATGCGGGGATGAATTTTAGATTGCCCTTGCTATCCTTTTCTGTGGTGCTGAACGATCCGGCTTCCGGACCGAACAATGTTGGCTGGGTGCCATAGATGGCCTCGCCGTTGAGCGCGAGCCAGCGGCCCATGGACTGAAGGCGGTCTACTTCGGGCTGCGGCACAATGCCATGCGAGTCGGGGCCGATGTTGAGCAGATAGTTGCCGCCCTTGCTTGCGATGTCGATGAGGTTGCGTAGTAATGTCTCGATGGACTTAAAGTTGGTGTCGTAGGACTTGAATCCCCAGGTGTCGTTGATGGTCATGCAGGACTCCCAGTCGCGGCCGGGATAACCCTGCGCTGGAATCGTCTGCTCAGGCGTCTCGGTGTCGCCCTTGTATCCGCCGCCGAGGCGGTTATTCCAGATGAGGTTGGGATGCTGATTAACGAGCGCAACGATCTCTGCAGCACGCGCGTGCGTCATGTTGGCGGTGGGCGTGTCGAACCAGAGGACGGCGGGGAAGTCTCCATAGTTGGTGAGCAGCTCTTTAATCTGTGGGATGGCCTTGGTGTGCAGATACGTGTCGAAGTCGCCGTTTTGCGCCTTGTCCCAATGATGGGTGACGGGGTCGTGGTTGCCGCGCAGAATCGCGGAGGCGCCGGGCGCGGTCCAGTCCTGATCCTGCGAGTAATAGAAACCAAGCTTGAGGCCCTGCTTGCGCGCTTCATCGGCCAGCTCGCGCAGCGGGTCGCGATGGAAGGGCGTGGCAGCGACGATGTTGAACGCATTTGCTTTTGAATCGAACATGGCAAAGCCATCGTGGTGTTTGGCGGTGATGACGATGTACTTCATGCCGGCGGATTTGGCGAGGGCGACGATGTCATGCGCGCTGAATCCGGTGGGATTGAACTGCGCGGCGAGGGACTTGTAATCGGCCACAGGGATGGATGCGTTGTTCATGATCCACTCGCCTAGGGAGGGGATCTGCTTGCCGTCCCATGTGCCAGCGGGAACGGAGTAAAGGCCCCAGTGAATGAACATGCCGAAGCGCGCCTGTCGCCACCAGGCCATGCGGGCATCCTTCTGCGAGGGGGATTCGCTGTCCTGGATGGAGGGGATGGGATGTGGTGGAGCGGCAGCGGTTTGCGCACGTGCAAGCGGGGAGATAACGAGAATGGCAGCGACCGTGAGAAGGCGAGTCAGCTTCAAGGGGTACTCCGGTGTCAGAATGGCGGCGTGGAAATTGTATGCGCTGAGAATGATTATGCGCGATGCTGCGAGTTATTGAGCGGCAGGGGATGCGGCAGCTGGAGGCAGAGGCTTGACGGATATGATGACACCGCTGGTCTCACTTTTAACGATGATGGACTGGGAGCCGTCGGCGTAGGTGCGGATTGGCTTCTGATCGCCCTTGCCGGGAATGATGTCGGAGGCGTTCTGAACTTTAAGCGTATATGTGCCGTCGGCGACGTAGGGGAAGTGGAACTGGCCGGTGGCGGGATTGAGTTTAGTAACAGTGCAGGAGGAGTCGTCATCGGCGTTGTGGAGTTCAACGGTGGCTCGGTTGATGGGATTACTGGATTCGAAGTTGATGACCGTGCCGGTGATGGAGTGAAGCCGTGCGAGGGGTATCTCGATGTTGTTGCCGTAGGATTGCTCGCCGTCTTTGAGTCGGATGGTTTTGGTATCGCGAGGGCGGACGCTATCACCAAGGTAGATGTCCCAGCGGTAGTCGGGTTCATCTGGCGAATCGACTCCGGGGGAGTTCACGGAGGCGCCGCCAAGCTCGAGGGTAGTCCGGAGGAGGTATTCGCCTGCGGGAAGGCCGGTGAGACGGAAGTTTCCCTGATCGTCGGTGAGAGCTCCGCCAACCTTGGACATGGCGAACATGCCCTCATTGGATTCGTATTCTGTCCACTTGCCGGAGCTGTCTTTATGCAGTAGCGAGACGGGGGCCTGGGGATAAGGCTCGCCATCATCAAAGCGCACTGTGCCGGAGATGACGGCACCCCTGGCGAGGACAATGTCCGCGGTGCTGGTGCGATTGGCGGCGACGGCGACTGGAGAGAGAGCGGCGGCCAGAGCTTCCTTCACGTCTTTGGGAGCGCGATCGAAATCGTCTGGATCGACGTAAGAGAAGGGAATGGGTGTGGCATAGCCAAGTTTTATTGCAGCGACGTAGTAGACACCGGGAAGAATATTGGGCATTACGTAGGCCCCATCCAACCCGGTCTGGACGGTAGCGGTGCTGACAACTGGCTTCTTGTCGCCTGTTTCACCAGCGCTGGCTGGAAGCAGGGTAACGTATGCCATGCGCGCAGGAAGATGGGAGTCACCGAGTATGACACGGCCAGTGATGGTTCCAGTGGCAGGAGGCGGCGCAAGCGATTGGGCGGGAAGCAAGCTCGATGCAAGGAGAAGAACAGTGAGGAGACGAATGACTTTCAACGCAATCCCTCGTGCCGCGGAGGCGGCTTAGAGATTGTAAATGGAGCGATGGATGAGGGGCTTTACCAGAGGCCCCAGGCACGGGATATGTAGTCGGAGAGTGTCATGGTGATAAGGACAAGGAACATGAAGAAGCCGGAGGCGACGGTGGTTTTGATGAGGTGCGACTGATACTTGACGTGCATGAAGAAGAGGATGACGATGACCGCCTTGGTGCAAGCGATGCCCAGCGCGATGATGGGATTGAAGACGCCAAGATCGATGTTGGCAGCCACCACGGTGAGCGCGGTACCAACTAGCAGTGAAGCGAAGACCAGGGCGTACTGCGCCGGGGAGACAATGTGGTGATCGGCGTGTTCCGGATTGGTAACGTTGGCGGGATCGTGGAAGTGCTGCTCGGCGTGTTGGGTCATGCGGTGCTCCTTGATGAGGCCCGGGGCTAAAGCCCCATTTTTCTATTTGCGGCTGTTACGGCACGGATGAATCCGTGCCCTTCCGTCCCTCTCAACTACTACCATGTTTTCGATATCCATCTTAGTGGGCCAGGGGATGACGGTTGATGAGGTAGAGCAGTGGAAAGAGGAAGAGCCAAACGATATCGACGAAGTGCCAGTAGAGGCCGAAGTTTTCTATGGGCGCGACGTAGCCATTGGTAAAGTCTCCTCGTTGGGCGCGCGCCAGTAGCCAGAAGAGCAGACCGATGCCGATGATCATGTGCAGGGCGTGCATACCGGTCATGGCGAAGTAGAGGAAGAAGAACATCTGGGTCTTCTGCGCGGCGTCGGGCGGTAGCGGTTTCTCGTTGAGTCCATAGGCAGAGGGATTGATGAACTCCGAGACGTCGAAGTTTGCGCCGGGGATGTGATGCTTCTCGTACTTTTCGTGGTACTCAACGTACTTGATGCCGAGGAAGGCGAGGCCGAAGACGATGGTAAAGATGAGGAAGATGACCAGCAGGGTCTTCTTGCGCACCTCTGCCGCCCAGACGGCAAGCGCCATGAAGAAGCCGGAGGTGATGAGGATGGCGGTGTTGGACGCTCCCAGGGGAATGCTGAGTTGGTTGGATGCCGCGACAAAGGCGTCGTAGTACCAGTTGCGATAGAGCAAATAGGCGAAGAAGAGACCGCCGAAGAACATTATTTCGGTAAGCAGGAAGAGCCACATGCCGAAGCTGCCCGCTTCGCGCTGCTGCTCCTCGGTGGCGAAGTGATGGCGGTGCTGGGGCAGGACGATGTGCTCGTGCTCGGCTGCGTCGTGGTCGAGGTGCGGGTTTGCGATGGCGCTATCCAACGTGGGTCACCTCGTGTTGGGTCTTATGCTCCAACCATTCGTAGTCGTAGGCTTCGTGGTCCATGATGGGGATCTCAGGAAAGTTTTCGGTGAGGGGCGGCGACTGGGTCTGCCACTCGAGGCCGGTGGCCTGCCAGGGATTGTCACCCGCGATGGCTCCGTACTTCAGCGACCATGCAAGGTAGAGAACAGGCAACAGATAGCCCACGCCAAGCACAGTGGCTCCGGCGGTGGAGAGGACATTGAGCACTTGAAACTCCTGCGGGTATGCGTGGTAGCGGCGCGGCATGCCCAGGTAGCCGAGGATGAACTGCGGCATGAAGGTGAGGTTGAATCCGATGAAGGTGACAACCGCTGCTAATTTCGAGAGCGACTCTGGATACATGCGGCCGGTCATCTTAGGCCACCAGAAGTGGACGCCGGCGAGGAAGGCCATTAGCATTCCTCCGACCATGACGAAGTGGAAGTGGGCGACGATGAAGTAGGTTTCGGTGAGCTGAATGTCCATGCCCAGCGAGCCGAGGAAGACGCCGGTGAGTCCGCCGATGGTGAAGAGGCCCATGAAGCCGAAGGCATAGAGCATGGGTGTCTCGAAGGTGATAGAGCCCTGCTGCAGGGTGAAGCACCAGTTGAAAATTTTGATAGCCGAGGGTACGGCGACCAACATGGTCAAAAGAGAGAAGACCAGAGCAGAGTAGTTGGAGACGCCCATGATGAACATGTGGTGTTCCCATACGAAGAAGCCGAAGAGGGCGATGGCAACGGAGCTGAATGCGACTGCCGTGTAGCCGAAGACGCGCTTGCGGCTGAAGGTGCTGACTACTTCGGAGATGACTGCCATGCCGGGCAGAATCATGATGTAGACGGCGGGGTGGGAGTAGAACCAGAAGAGATGCTGGAAGAGCAGGGGATCGCCACCCTTGGTAGGATCGAAGACGCCGATTCCGAAGACGCGCTCCATACCGACCAGGACCAGGGTGATGGCGAGGACGGGAGTGCCCAGCACCATTAGGATGGATGCCGCGTAATGCGCCCATACAAAGAGTGGCATGCGAAACCATGTCATACCCGGGCAGCGCATGCGATGGATGGTGACGATGAAGTTGAGTCCGGTAAAGATAGAACTGAAGCCAGCAATAAATACAGCCACCGCGGTGGTAAGGACGTGGGTGTTCAAATAATGGGTGGAGAGCGGGGTGGTAAAGGTCCATCCGGTATCGACGCCGCCCAGCGCCATTGCAGTGAGCATGATGGTTCCGGCAGCTATATATAGATACCAGCTGAGCAGGTTGATCTTGGGAAAAGCGAGGTCTCGCGCGCCAATCATCATGGGGATAAGGAAGTTGCCGATGGTTGCGGGCACCGACGGCACCAGGAAGAGGAAGACCATAATGACGCCGTGCATAGTGAAGAGCTTGTTGTAGGTGTCTGACGAGACAAGGTCGCCCTGCGGGGTCAGAAGTTCCAGACGGATGAGTCCGGCGAAGGCCCCGCCGATGAAGAAGAAGACTGTGATGGAGATGAGATAGAGGATGGCGATGCGCTTATGGTCGCCGGTAAGCAGCCAACTGAGCAGGCCATGCTCCGCGTTGATGAAGTTCTTCTTCGGCATAGTCGCGGTACTTTGGTCAGGAAGCTTAACAATTGTTGGACTCGCTGCGCTCATGGTTTCACCACCCCTGACGCCGAAGGCGCCGCCTGGTCGGATTGCGATGTGGTCAGTGTCTGTTGCACACGATCGTTACTGCTGAGGTTCTTGAGATATTCCACCAGGTCGATGAGTCCGTCTTCACTGATCTGGCCCTGGTAGGTGGGCATGATGGGCGTGTAACCCGAGGTGACATGCTGTGATGGATTGAGGATGGCGTCACGCAGGTAGGCGTCATTCACCAGCACCTGGGATCCATTATTCAAAAGCAGTTTGGAACCGTAGACGCCTGCCAGGCTGGGGCCGCGCGCTGCCGCATTACCGGAGTGGCAGGCATTGCATCCCATGCTGGCAAACAGGCGCTCTCCATTCTGTGCGAGAGACATGCCGCTGGTGGACTCTTCAGTCCACTTCTTGTAGTCGGCGGGTGACAGTACGGTGATGGTGCCGATCATGGCAGAGTGGTTGGTGCCGCAGTACTGAGTGCAGAAGATGTGATACTCGCCGGGCGTGGTGGCCTGGAACCATACCGTGCTGTAGCGTCCGGGGATGACTTCGCGCTTGATGCGGAAGGCGGGAATGGAGAAACTGTGGAAGACATCCTGGGAGATCATGGTCAACTGAATGGGCTGACCGGTGGGCACATGGAGGGCGTTGATCTCGTGCTGTCCGCCGGGATGCTCCGCCTTCCACATCCACTGCTTACCGACGATGTAGATGTTCATCGAATTGACGGGGGGATTGTAGATGCGGAAGTAAAGCAGTGCTCCCCATACAAAGCAGATGAGGAAGAGCCCGAGGGGGATGATGGTCCAGGTGGCTTCCAGCAAAGTGGAGCCTTCAATCTGCGTGGCCACCGGATGCACGGCTTTGCGGTAGCGAACGGAGAAGACCACCAGCAGGACGGCCACCAGCAAGACCCCGATCCCCGTGATAGAAAGCAGAAAGAAGTAGAGCGCGTCCATATAGGGCGCGATGGTGGACGCCTCGCTGGGAAACAGCGCGGAGGCGTTGAGCCACTTCACCAGAAATTGCCATAAGACCGGACTAATACCCATCGTTAACCTTTATCTTCCGAACGCCAATTGAGCGAATCGTGGTTGCGGCCGAGCTTTATATCACGACGAAACATTAAGAACATGAAACTTCCCAGGCTGACCACAGTCATCATGCCGCCTACCTGAACCACTCGCGCAACGATGAGGGAGTGCCGGTTGGTTTGTGGATCGTAGTGGTAGCAGTAGGTGAGGATGTTGGCGACGGGCGAACCGATGCGGTTGCCGGAGGCCTCGACCAAACCCAGCAGGATGTCGTTGGGCGAGTACTCCACGCCGAGGTAGTACTGTGCAAGGCGACCCTGGGTGGTGACCACCTCGATGGAACTGGCGTGGGCGAACTGGTTGAGCTTGCCGTCGGGACCGGGGATGCGGACGTAACCAAAACCGGTGGCATCGGAGACGGCATCGATGGCAGCCTGTTGCCCGGTGAGGAAGTGCCATCCGTCAGCCGTCTCTGGGTGGCCGTAGCGCTTGACGTAGAAGGCCTTCTTTTTGGCGGCCATCTGCGGCGTCTCGGTGGGATCGATGCTGATGATGACGATGTTGAAGTCCTTGCCCGGAATGAGATGCACCATCATAAGCGCGCTGGCCAGGCCATCCATTTCTTCGGAGCAGAGCATGGGGCAGTTGTAGTAGACCAGCGAGAGAATCGCGGGACGATTACCAAAGTAGTCTCCCAGTCGGACGGTCTTGCCGGTGTCGTCGACGAACTGCGCGTCCAGAGGAAGCATCTGATTGAGGTGCTGGGTGACGCCCACCTTTTGCAGCACCTGCGGCAGCTGGTCGCCGGTGTTTTCGCCAGCCTGCTTATCGCCATAGCTGGAGACCTGGGCAACGGCGGAGGCAGCAAGCAGCGAGCAGGCGAGAGCTGCAAGGCCGCCATGCCGCATGGTCCGCCGAATTGTCTGCCAGTCCTTCATCGTCTGCGTTCTCTCGCTTGCGGTTCTCGTATTCCTTGCATGGACATTAATGTGCGGATTCCGGAGAAGCATTTGCGCTGCTCTCGGCTGAACCGTAGATCATCTTCTGGCGACGCGCTTCAATGGTTATCTGCTCAAATCCAGTACGCGCAAAGCCGCTGGTGAGGGGCGCCTGAATCTGCGGCAGGGCAGCATGGGCGACTGCATCGGCAGGCGCGGATGGATTGGCGACCGGCAGACCGCGCTGCACGATCAACTCCATGGCGCGCTGGATGGGGATGCGAATGGTACCGGGCTGCCCGTCGACGAGGCTGTAGTGATCCAGCAAGATATCTTCGCGGGCATGCAGGTCTGCGGTGGCCTGATTACCGTCGTCCATATCCAGGCGCGGCTCAGGGAAGGTGCCAACGATCTGCTGCAACTGTTTCTGCTCAATCTCCGGATTGCTGGCTAGGTCTTTGCCCTTGCCTGCGGGCGGAACGGCACCTGCTGCGATCTGCCATTTGGTGGGTACGCCATCCTCCTTCTGCCATTTCGCGTTGATGACACGCCCCATATAGAAGCAGAAGAAGAAGAAGACAAAGACGGTCGCCAGAAGGCCTGCGAGGAAGACAGCCACGCCGCGCACGTTGACGTCAGTAGTCTCATACCCCGGATGTTCAGCATCGAGCTGAGGAGCCTGCGCGGCAGGCTTAGTGTTGCCGAGTTCGTCTTTGCCCATGTCGTGGCCTTCAGTGTGCATGTTCAGGCTCCAGCATTTCTTCCAGGTGAGGATCGTTGGTGCTGACCAGAGGCCGCCGCATCAACTGGGTAATGTAATAGGCAACCCACAGGGCAAGCAGCGTGATAGGCACCGTGATATAGGCCAGCATTCCAAGGTTGCCGGCGATGTGCAGGTTTCCGGCTGAGTCGGAAAAGTTGGGTTCAATCAGCCAGAACATGTCTACCAGGCGAGCGAAGAGCATGAAGCATGTGATCCATATCATCTTGCTCTTGTTCCTCTTCAGGTCGCGCGAGAGCAGCAGGCAGAAAGGGATGAGCCAGTGACATACAAAGTCGAGGGTGCAGATGGTCCACCAGCCGCCGTGTATGCGGTTGAGGTACCAGGGAATCTCGTCGGGGATATTGCCGGACCAGATGATGAGGAACTCGGCGAAGCAGAGGTAGATATTCAGCATCACGAAGGCAAAGAGGAACTTGCCCAGATCGTGCTGCTCGGTGGTGCGCAGCAGGGTCTTAATGGGTTGATAACGCGAGAGCAGAATGACGCTGAGAATGCCCAGCGCGAGAACCGCGTAACCCTGTGCAACGAGGAACTGGAGTCCCCAGATGGAGGAGTACCACGTGACATCGAGTGACTTGATCCATACGATGGCCCCCAGGGTGAGCAGGATGACGTAGATTAGGATTCCGGGACCGCTAAGGTTCTCGAAGCGCGTGCGCCAGCGCTCATAGCTTTCCAGGGTACCGCTGAGAGGATCGGCATCGCGTTGGAGCGACCAGCGATTCAGCAGAAACATCAGGGTGAACAGTACCGCATAGATGATGCAGTACTCAACAATGGCGGCGCTGGGATTGAGCATGGGCCGCTTGAAGTTCGCGGTCAGCGCCTGTTCGTAACTGATGAGGTGATTGGCGTATGCCTGGTTGGTGGAAGCTGCATCGGGATAGCGAACCCACTGATACAGATAGCCGCCGATTTTTGGTAGCAGGATGGGAACGTACAACAGCGCTACCAGAGGCAGGGTGCGCGTCATGGCTTCCATGGGACGGCGCAGCAACAGGCCCCATTTGCCACCGGTGACATATTGCAGCATAAGCAGGACAAGCGCTCCGCCGGCAAAGTTGAAGGCGGTCATATAACCCATTAGATAGGCGCGCAGGATGTGGTCCCAGCCGCCGGGGACTGATACGAAGGGCAGGGTGAGCAGAGCGAAGACAACCGCGACTATCAGAGCGCGCTTGCGCCAAGCCAGCAGAACATCGGGCGCGTCCAGCGATGCAGGCAATGCCCGCGACGCGCTGGGTTCGTGTGCTGCGTGCTCTCCGTGTTGATCGTGTTGCGATGCCATGGGTCTTAGCCTTGATAAAACGAAATCGTTGGTTATTGCTTGTTCGGGGTACCGGGGATACTGGATTGGGACGGCGGATACTTGCCATTGGCACTGGGCGGCAGCTCGGCAGGAATTCCGTTGTCCTGATTGTTAGGCGTTCCATAGATGGCGGTGGGAGGCAGCGCCCACTCTTTGCCGAAGTTAGCGGGCAGGCCCTCGCTCTGTGCGATGGTGGCGAGCGATTCAATATGCGCGCCCGGAGGAGCATCGGCGGGCTTGGCCATCTGGCTCAACTGCAGCGCCTTGATGTAGGCGACGATGGCCCAGCGATCCTGCGGCGAAACCTGGGAGGCATACTCCGGCATAGCGCCGTATCCATGGGTCATGACACTGAAGAAGTGACCGAGCGGCGCAGCCATCAGGCGCGCGGTGTGGAAGTTGCCTGCCGGACGATAGCCGCGCTGCACAATCATTCCCGCGCCATTACCCACCCGGGAGTGGCAGGGGGTGCAGTAGATGTTGAAGCGTTCCTGTCCGCGCTCCAGCACCTGTATGGTGACTGGGAACGGCATTGCATTGCCTTCTTTGCCGTCCACCAGCCCGGTGTAGAAGTATGCATCCTCGTGGAGTTGACCACGGGCCACGGTGTTGGCCACCTGCGGTCGTGCGGAACGTCCGTCGGCATAAAAATCTGTGCCGCGCTGGGGGATGAACTTGGGCTGGTCCTGCATGTCTTGTCGGCATCCGGCAAGCAGACCTGAGGCCGCAAGTGCACATATCGTAATCGTGCGCTTTGTTAGTACCCCGTACGTCGTACCTAGTACCTGCCTCTTCACAGTTCCACCTCCACTACGGAGACGGGGGCGAACTTCTCCAGGAAGGTGCGCGTCTCGAGGATGGAAAACCGTGGGTCTTCTGCTTCCAGGCAGAGGAAGAATTTGTCGGTGGATGCGCCATCGCGAAAGCCTGGTGCATTGAAGAGTGGATGATAGAGCTGGGGCAGGCCGTTCAAGGCCAGCATGCCGAAGGCGGCTGATAGGCCCGCGAAGAGGATGGTCCACTCGTACGCAGGAATAATGAACGCAGGCCAGGAGAAGAGTGGGCGGCCCGCGATGTTCAGCGGATACGACCAGACCGCGATCCATGTCTCCATCAGGAATGCAGTAGTCACGCCCATGACACCACCCAGCAGGCAGACCAGCGGTACACGCGTTTTGTGGAAGCGCAGCGCAACGGCAGCTTCTTCCACTGGATAGGGCGTGTAGCACTCCATGCGGCGATATCCGGACTGATGGGCCTGTTCAGTGGCGTGCACCAGTTCACCCGGAGTATTGAACTCCGCCAGCAACCCGTAGATACCCTCGCGCGGCGTCATCAGATGGTCTCCTCAACAACGGTCTCGGCGTCTGCCCCGCCGGGACGAATCTTGGTCTGGGGAAGCATCATGCGAATCTCCGAGATGGGAATCATGGGCAGGAAGCGTACGAACAGAAGGAAGAGGAAGGTGAACAATCCCCAGGTGCCGATGAAGGTCATGTAATCCCACTTGGTGGCGCGGTAGGTGCCCCAACTGCTGGGCAGATACTCACGATAGAGGCTGGTGACAACAATGACGAAGCGCTCCAGCCACATGCCGGTGTTCACAATGAACGACAGGATGAAGAGATACACCACATTGACGCGCAACTTGCGCGACCACAGCGTAGTAAGCGGAATGGCGAGGTTGGAGAGGATGAGGCACCAGTAAGCCCAGCCCATGGGGCCGAACATACGGTTCCACATCATGAAGAACTCCCAGTGGCTGGCCGAGTACCACGACATAAAGACTTCCATGCAGTAGCCATATCCGACGATGCATCCGGTGCCGAGCATCACCTTGGCCATGTTGTCCAGATGGCGCAGGGTGATGAGATCTTCCAGGTGATAGAACTTGCGGATGGGGATGGCGAGGGTTAGCACCATGGCGAAGCCCGAGTAGATGGCTCCGGCGACGAAATACGGCGGGAAGATGGTGGTATGCCATCCGGCCATGGCGGCCACGGCGAAGTCAAAGCTAATGACGGTGTGCACGGAGAGGACGAGGGGTGTAGCCAGACCGGCAAGAAGAAGCGATGCCGACTCGTAACGGATCCAGTGACGAGTTGATCCGCGCCATCCCATAGCAAGCAAACCATACATGTACTTGGCAAAGGGCATCACCGCGCGATCGCGCAATGTGCCAAAGTCGGGAATCATCCCGATGTACCAGAAGACGATGGAGATGGTGGCGTAAGTAGAGACGGCAAAGACGTCCCAGGCAAGCGGCGAGCGGAACTGCGGCCACACATTCATGGTGCTGGGATAAGGGAATAGCCAATAACCCAGCCAGGGACGACCAACGTGAATCAGCGGGAACATGCCGGCACAGACCACGGCGAAGATGGTCATGGCCTCGGCGAACCGGTTGATGGAGTTGCGCCATGTCTGCTTGAAGAGCAGCAGAATAGCGGAGATGAGCGTTCCTGCGTGGCCGATACCGATCCACCAGACGAAGTTGATGATGGCGAATCCCCATGCGCCGGGGATGGTGACGCCCCAGATGCCGATGCCTTTGAGGAAGAGCCAGGTGACGGCGATCAGGGTTAGAGTAGCGACTCCTCCGGCCACTGTGAGCCCACCAAACCAGCCGAGCGGCGTGTTGCTGGTGAGCACCAGGCCAGAGATTTTTTGGGTGACGGACTTGAAGGTATGGCCGGGCGCGATCACTGCGTACTCGCCGGTTCGCGAGTCGAGCCTGGGATCGTCGATGGGAGATTTGGTCGCCATGCTAAGCAAGCTCCGGGTTTGGGTTGATGACGCCAGCGGTATAGGTTGTGCGTGGCCGGAAATTCAGGTCAGCCAGAACCTGATAGTCGCGCTCCACGGCCTTGCGCTTGGAAACTTCGCTCTGCGGGTCGTTGAGGTTGCCAAAGCTGATGGCGGATGTGGGGCAGGCCTGCTGGCACGCGGTAACAATCTCGCCGTCGCGCACGGCGCGGTTTTCTTTGTCGGCGGTGATCTTAGCCGCCTCGATGCGCTGCACGCAGTAGCTGCACTTCTCCATCACTCCGCGCGAACGGACACTGACGTCGGGGTTGCGCATGAACTTCAGGCTCTCGGTATCGAAGTCGGAGTACAGCAGGAAATTGAAGCGCCGCACCTTGTACACGCAGTTATTGCTGCAATAGCGCGTGCCCACACAGCGGTTGTATACCATCGAGTTCAATCCTTCGGGCGTATGCACGGTTGCGCCCACCGGGCAAACCTGCTCGCATCCGGCGTTCTCGCAGTGCTGGCAGGCCATGGGCTGGAAGTGCGCGCGAGGCGCATGAAGATCGCCCTCGAAGTACGTGTCGATGCGCAGCCACTGCATGTTGCGACCGATTTTGACCTGCTCGCGGCCAATCACCGGAATGTTGTTCTCCGCATAGCAACTGACGATGCATGCATTGCAGCCGACACAGGAGTTGAGGTCGATGGCCATGCCCCATTTATTCTGCAGGGTCTGCGAGGAGACGTCCTTATGGTCGTAGCGCCACGCATCGGGGAAGAAACTTTCGTCGTGGCCTGGCTTCTCGCCTTCGGGCGAATAACCGACCTTGTTGATGAGCGCGCCAGGCACATTGCCGTCATTCTCGTGGGCAAAGTTGGGATTGGCCTTGACCTCGGCCAGCGTGGCATAACGAATGATTGCGCGCTCCATCGCCTCATGTCCGGGTAGCGAGTAGGTTCCCTGCGTATCGAACTTCTTGGCGTTGAGGTCCTGCTGCGCGAAGGCACCGCGATGCTCGATGGTGTCGACCTTGGTGACGCAGATGTCGTAGATGTCGCCGGTGCGCGTGAGCTTTCCACGGATGGTGTGCTGGTGGTCCGATGTGCGCAGCAAATAGGCATTGAAGCCAACCCCAGCACCCACGCGGCCAGCTTCAGCTCGGCGACCAAAGCCGAGATGTACAGTAATGGAGCCGTCGGGATGGCCGGGTACCATCAGCGCAGGCGCAATCACCTTTCGACCCAAAGCCACGATCTCGACTGCGTCACTCTGCTCCAGCTTGAGGCTCTCCATGGTGGCCAGGCTCATCAGCGCGGCGTTGTCCCAACTAAGGTTGGTGATCTGCTTGGGAAGCTCCTGCAGCCAACCCACGTTGGCGAAGCGGCCGTCGTAGAGCGATGGATCGGGGCGGAAGGCAATCTGAATTGTGTCTGCCTGTGGCGTGTTTGGAGAAGGAGCAGCGGGATTTGCTGCAGGAAGCGACGTGTTGGTTGGCCCGGGCTTGGGTGTGAAGGCTGTGCCTTCGACCCATCCATCGTGCAGCGCCTTGCGCCAGACTGTGTCGAAATCTCCTTTGATGTAGGTCTTCGCATTGGCCTGCACCGCGTCGAAGGCCGATGCCTGCGGATTATCCAGCAGCGATTGCAGCACATCGTGCGAGCTGTGTCCGCCGTAGAGTGGCGCAATCATGGGCTGAATAATGGAGATGGTTCCGTCGTAGGCGCGCGCATCGGACCAACTCTCCAGATAGTGCGCCTTGTTGATGTGCCAAACGCTAACCGCGCCGGTCTCGTCCACATGCGTACCGAGATGGACAGTGTTGGGAATCCTGTTGAAGGCTGTCTCGAACTCGAGATCGGCTGGCGCGGAATAGAGCGGATTGACGCCCAGCATGACCAGCCACTGGACCTTTCCGGCGTCCATCTCGCCGACGAGATATTTAAGGTCTGCAACCTGCTCAGACGGCATGGGGTTCACCGTCTCGGTGTAGACGACTGTCTTGCCGACGTTGCCGAGCCTAGTATTCAACGCATAGGCAGCGACGTGGACCTCCCACGCAGCCTGTTCGCCGGGGATGACCACGCATTTGCCTGCGTTAGCCTGAAGATCTTTTTGCAGGGACGCGAAGAACTTGAGTTGCTCCGGATCGGTAAGCCCAGCGCTGGAACCGCCGGCCAAAGCGAGGGCAAACTTCTCAACATCGCCAGGCTTCAGTGCCAGCCTGTGTTCCGCCTTGAACCCAGTGACCGTTGCCATGGACTCGACGACGTACATGCGGTTCATCGTCTTGCCCGCCTCGTAGCGATGCCTCTGCGCGTAGGCTGCAGACAACGGTAGAAAGCCCGGATGCGCAATGCCGCCGAGGAAGTCTGCATCCAGCGAGAGAATGACGTCAGCGTTTTCCAGCTTGTACTGCGCGTCGGTGTAGTTGCCGAAGGCCGCCTTGGATGTAGACATCGCCGAGTCGCGATTGACCGGCTCCCACTGGACCAGTTTCGCGGCTGGGTACTTGGCCTGGACCTGCTTCCACTGCGCGGCGAGCGTAGGCGAAGTAATCGTCTCGCTGAGGAAATAGATACCTTGCCCGTTGCCGCTTTTCTTCACGGCAGACGAAAAGGCCTTCTGGAAGTCGGCCCACTCGCTGGTCTGCCCGCGGAAGCGAACGTCCTTGGAGCGGTCCGGATCGTAGAGATCAAGCAGCGTGGCCTGGGTAAACGCGTCGGACTTGCCCTTCGACATAGGATGGTCGGGATTGCCGTCCACCTTAATAGGTCGGAAGGCATCGGACTTGACCAGCACAGGGATTGCGCCCGTGGGAAATGGAAATGCCGTGGCAAAGTACATGGGCTTGCCGAGAATGAGGTCTTCTGGCGCCTTGATGTAGGGGAAGATTGGCTCGTCAGGCTGCTTGGTACATCCGGCGAGGCCGGCCAAGGCGAGCGACGCGCCCATCACTTTGAGGAATCCGCGGCGGCTGACCGCATCCACCCACTCACTGGCCTGGCGCGGAAACTCACGTTGCAACATCTCATGGAAGCCTGGGGTCTCGGCCAGTTCATCCAGATTCTTCCAGAAGCGCTTGCCGCTCTTGCCGTCGAGCTTGGCGCGTACCTCGGCCAGCGTCAGCCGTGGTTCAGCCGGTGCTATGGTAGTCACCAGCTCCGCAGCGCTGGTCCCGATCGGGGCCCCGGGCGAGCGGTTTTTGCTCGATGGGATTCCTGTGCGCTCTTCCCTATTCCCTGTTTTGTTCATCGGTGGCATGTCTCGCAGCTGGTGAGTTCGTTGGGTGGGCGGATGTGGTACTGAGAGGTGAGGTAGCGGCCAAGATCACTCTGGCTGGTGAACTTTTGATAGCTCGCGGGCATGATGGGCGCCATGGGAGGGCCATCGCTGACGACTTGGCCTGCGGCCTGCTGCTGCATCTTCATTCCTGATTGCGCTTGCAACATGGCAAGCTCAGGCCCTGCGTCCGCCGATGGATCCTTGGTGGTGCAGGCAACACTCTGTGCAGTGGGACCGGTGCCGGAGTCACCTTTACCGGTGGGCGCACACCATACTGGTTTGCCGGTGGAGGGCTCTGCCCATGCCATGTTGTAGATCTCACTGGTGGGCCGCAGATTCTGCGCCGGGTTGCGATGGCAGTTGAGGCACCACTCCATCTGCAGTGTGTTTTCCATATACATCAGCGGCATCTGGTCCACGCGTCCATGGCAACTGGCGCATCCGATCCCCTTGTTCACATGAATTTCGTGATTGAAGAAGACGTAGTCGGGAAGGTCGTGCACCTTAATCCACTGGATGGAGGCACCGGTGGCCCAACTGTCGCGGACCGGTTGCAGCAGGGCAGCGTTGGTCCAAATCTGCGAGTGGCAATTGATGCAGGTCTTGGTGGGCGGAATGCCGGCGTAGCTAGAAACCTCTACTGTGGTGTGGCAATACTGACACTGCAGACCCAGGCCCTCCACATGATGCTTGTGACTAAACGGGATCGGCTGGTCTGCGCGCTGGCCCTGCCTGGTGACCCACGGGGAACGCTGCAACTGGTCCAGCGTAACGCCTAGCGCAATGACGATCAGTCCTGTTAACACCAGACTTGCCCGTGCCAGTGCGTTCGAAGTGCGGTCAAAAACCTGCGCCATGCGTGCTTTCCAGTCTCCTCAGTGTTTCTGAGTGGTTAGCTATGGATGCTTTGGATGGTGGATTCGTTTCAGCTATTTTTTTCAGGGGGTTGCAGTTGGACAGCTAGTGTATCGGTGAGGGATGCAGCACCGAGAGTTGGGTTGCGCATGGTTGGCGTGCGAAGCGGAGATAGATCAGATTTCAACACTTGTGTCAGTGACGAACATCACATTCATGTGGACGTGTCGAAAACGAGTATAGCAGCGGGAAATTGACCTTTCCAAGCGAACTGGCTCTTATGCGGCCAATTTTTAACTTTGTCATCCGATAATCGGACGAACTGGCACAGAGCGTAGCGCTGCGAGCTTCGGCAACGGCCCCAGAAGACTTTTGTATGTGACTGCGATACCGTCGAGGGATGCCCCATGTGCGCCCACGCCCGCGCTCTCCCCGCTACGACACTGCGCTCGCCTGCCGCGAGCTATGTGCCGCCGACCCCAAGCTCGCTCGCCTAATCACCAGTGCCGGTCCCTGCACCCTGCACCTGGCAAGCGCGCAGTCGCCATTCGAGGCGCTGACGGAGAGCATTGTCTACCAGCAGCTGCACGGCAAAGCCGCGGCAACCATCCACAGACGGCTGCTGGAGGGCTTTGCGCCCATCTGCGGAACGACACGGACCGGGCATCCCATCCATTTCTCTCCGCAGCACCTGATCGATTGCCCCAACGAGCAACTGCGCGCGGCTGGCCTCTCGCACAACAAGAGCCTGGCGCTGCGCGACCTGGCAGCCAAGACGATCGATGGCACGGTGCCCACGCTGGCGAGGATTCGCCGCATGACGGATGAGGCAATCATCGAACATCTGACGCAGGTGCGCGGCATCGGGCGATGGACGGTGGAGATGCTTCTGATCTTCCGCCTGGGCCGTCCCGATGTTCTGCCGGTCAGCGACTACGGCGTGCGCAAGGGCTTCGCGCTGACCTTTGGCAAGCTGAAGCCAGCCGACAAAGTGACGCCACTCGACCTGCCGAAGCCAGCGGAGATGGAGAAGCGCGCCAAGAAATGGCATCCCTGGTGCTCAGTGGCTAGCTGGTATATGTGGCGCGCCTGCGATCTGGCGAACGGCAGCATCGAAGACCGCTCAGGAGACTAATGTTTCCGAACGCAGCCTCTTTAGTAAATCGAGGTGTATGCTGGAGCCGGTTTTGAAACGGGCTATCGCATGATTGGCAAGATTCTGGCAGTGGGATTTGTTTGTGCGGGTGTGGCGTTTGGGCAGACGGCTACGGCCCCGGCGGCTGTGGGCGTGAAAATAAAGCCATATGCGTTCGAGGTGGTATCGATCCGCCAGAACCCGAATCCGCATGGGTCGCTGCATGAAGGGCCGACGCCGGACGGGTATCGAACGACCTTCAGTCCGATGATCCTAACGTTTAGGGAGGCGTATGTTCCGCAGGTTGGTGGCGCGGTTACGTACACGATAGACCAGATTAAGGGCCTTCCGGACTGGGTGGAGAATGATCGCTACGACATCGACGCGCGTATCTCTGACGCAGACCGGGTGAAGTGGCAGCAGTCGAAGTCTCAGAAGGTGATGTTACCGGCCATGTTGCAGGCGATGTTTGCGGAGCGATGCAAGCTGGTGTTGCATCGCGAAATAACGGAGGGAGAGGTGGACTCGCTGGTGCTCGCGAAGGGAGGGCCGAAGTTCAAGGAGACGGACCCGACGGTGGAGCACCCTGAAGGAATAAAGATGTCTGGGGGCAACGGAGTTGTGGTTCCCACCAAGGACAGGATGAGCTTTTATGGTGTCTCGATGACTTTCATCGCGTCACAACTGTCTGCGCCGGGGGCTGCCGGGCGCCCAGTCCAGGACAAGACCGGCCTGACAGGGCGCTATGACATAACGATCAAGAGTTTGCCTCCAGACGGGCCTGCGGCTGAGGATCAACAGTCCCCCTCCGCAGCGTCCGACCCCGGGTCCTCATTCGGTTCAATGTTGAGTAGCCTCGGGTTGAAGCTGGAGAAGAGCAAGGGACAGGTGGAGACGCTGGTGATCGACCACATGGAGCGGCCCTCGGAGAATTGATATGGAGTGACCTGTCAACGTCTGCACATCGATGGGGGCTGTGTCTTTGTTTTCGTCGTCTTTCAAGGACAGGGCGAGCAGCAGCCGGGGCAGGTTTTGGCGACGATTGATCACTCTGA